>Ga0247610_10000333_pt1 | contig 72523 bp, 68 predicted proteins | sample 174DNAGHGhighgp2_FD_193483 | JGI IMG/M metagenome (GOLD analysis project Ga0247610, IMG submission 193483) | Sheep rumen microbial communities from Palmerston North, Manawatu-Wanganui, New Zealand - 1742 DNA GHGhigh gp2 | ecosystem: Host-associated > Mammals > Digestive system > Stomach > Rumen...
TTTTGTTTGAGAGCTTGGACACCCTCATTCTATCGGAAGTGAGGCTTTTTGTGTAGAACCTTTTGTCTCACACCCGCATAGCGGGTGGATTTCTGTTTCGCTTCGCTCAACTGTCTAAAGACGTATACAAAAAGACAGGCGCCGTAAACGCCTGTCTTTTATCATACTTTAATTATTCGCATCGCAGCCATGAGAACAACGAGCGCGTTTCCTCTTTCGGAGCCGCGGTTACAATCACGGAACAGATCGCCTCGGCGTTGCCGTCCTTGGTGTATATACGGATCGTGCATGTCCCCGGATACAGCGCTTTGATATACCCACGATGGTCTACTCCGGCCACACTCGGGTCGGAACTTTCGAACCGCAGTGAATCAAACGACGCGTTATACGGTTCGATCGTAACATTCAACATCACAGATTCACCTGTTTGTAATTCGAATACCGTATTCTCAAGCTCGATCGCCGTTACATTAATGACAGTCGGCGTAGGAGCTGCAGTGGGTTCCTCTGCCAAAGCTGGAATCGCCCGTGTTTCCAGCACTTTTCCGCAAGCCGTACAGCGAAGCTCTTCCTGCCCTTCCTTTCCTTTTCCGGGTTCTTTTTTAACCGTCCATTCCCCGGGTACGTGACCTGCTGCAGGTATTTTTTCGGTATAGTGATCTCCGCAGTAAATGCAGGTATATGTCGCTTCTCCATCCTTTGTGCAGGTCGGTTCCTTTGTCTCCGCTTCATAGGTATGCTGAGGGAACGTATAGTCGTCGCGATAGGTATATCCGCAGTGTTCGCACGTATATGTCGAGTAGCCCCATTCTGTACAGAGCGGCGGCGTGACGTTTATCTGATAGGACGGCGATTCACAGGTTTCCGGGTGTTCCGATTTTGCAGATGTATCGTATGTATAATCGAAATGCTCTACAGTATTATGCGTCAGATAGCAGTCATAACCACGATTTTCGCCGAGCAGAGGCTCACAGTAAGCGCGCACTTCCGGCGCGATCTCAAAGAACCGAATCTCCGCGTCGACGCTTGAATCGCGTATGGCAAGCATCCCCTTGACAGAGAAACCTCGCCTAAGTTTGAACATACCGACCATGCCGCCGTTATGCGCGTAACCGTAAATTTCGGCATAGCCGCGTGTATATACAGTGCATTTCTTGACTTCGCAATATCCGGAGGCATAGACGCCGCCGAGGAATTCCTCACACGTGATGCTTTGATTCGTATCAATAAAGATTAACTCAGCCTCGACTGTACATTGATCCATAACACAATTTTCAGCGAAACCAACCATGCCGCCGATACCTGCGTTCTGAGACGAAATTGTCAGCGTACTCCGCGTCATAACCTCACAGTTTTTGAACGAGGAGCCGGATGCATATCCTGCGATCGCGCCTATAAAACAGTTCAGATCCGTTTTAACAGTGACCTTCGCGTTCAGAAGCCGCAGGTTCTGAATGCTTGCATCCGTAACGGTCGAAAACAGTCCAGCAAAAGAGGTCTCATAATAAACTGTATTTCCGTCGTATGTTTCCCGCGTTTCCGTACCGGGCATATCGACAGTCAGATTTCCGATCGTATGCCCTTCACCGTCCAGCGTTCCGGAAAACGGGATCGGCGTCCACGTCTCTCCCTTGAGGTCGATATCCGCAGTCAGATAATAGTCGCCGCTCGGGTTCTCTGCGATTTGCGCAAGTTCTTCGCGCGTTGAAATCCCAATACCGTTATGTTTCTTTGTCGCGACCGGAAATGACATTCCGAGCAGCAGCATGATAAGTGTGATCATGCAGATCTTTTTCATTTGTGTCCTCGCTCTCCGGCGTACCATTCAACAATCCGGCGCCGTCAAATATGATTTCGAATTATACCATATTTGTGTCGATCGGTAAATATTTTCGATTATTATTAACAAAATATCAATATATTGAAAAAGGATCGCTTATATTGCGATCCCCATTCTATTTATGTGATAATTAGTTGAGAGATATGTGATAATTAGTTGAGAGCGTCCTTCAGAGCCTTGCCTGCCTTGAACGCAGCTGCTTTGGTCGCCGCGATCTCGATCTCCTTGCCGGTTGCGGGGTTGTGGCCCTTGCGTGCCGGACGGGTCTTGGTTTCAAAGGAGCCGAAACCGACGACGGAAACCTTTTCGTCCGCCTTGAGTGCTTCGACGATGGTGGTAACGACTGCGTTGACAGCCTTTTCTGCGTCCTTCTTGGACAGTTCGCTCTTCTCTGCAACTGCCGCGATGAGTTCAGTCTTGTTCATGATTATTCCTCCGTAAATGATTTTCAAAAGTTATGATGCTCAGAACGAGCAGAGCTTATTGTATCAATCAAATCCCTGTTCGTCAAGTCCTAATTTGTTTTTTACTCGGAAAACAGGGAATTTTTCGCCTTTTCCCAGTACTTGTCCTGTATAGACAACGGGAGATCGGAAAGTGTCTTCCCATCCGCTGCGGCAAGCTCCTCCATCCGTCCGAACCGTTCAATAAACTTGTCCGATGCATCGTGAAGGACCTGCTCACAGTCAAGTCCCAAAAGCCGCACTACGTTCACGACTGCAAACAACAGATCGCCCGCTTCCTCCGGAAGATCTCCATTCCCCTGCATTGCAGACTTGAGTTCCTCGAGCTCCTCATAGACTTTTGGCAGCGCTTCATCCGCGTTATTCCAGTCGAACCCGACTTTACGCGCGCGTTTTTGCACCTTGCCTGCCCGCATCAGCGCGGGAAAACGTTTCGGTACCGCGCAGAGGACTTCCTTCTGTGTCTTCTGATTCTTTTCCTTCTGCTTGAGCTCATCCCAGCGTTTCAATACGTCCGCGCTCGATTCCGCCTTCTCCGTTCCGAACACGTGCGGATGGCGATAGATCATCTTTTTTACAATGCCGTCCGCAACGTCGTTTTCATTAAAGCGTCCCTGCTCATCGGCAATCACGGAATGAAATACGACGTCCATCAGCACGTCACCGAGTTCCTCTACAATATGCGCGTCGTCTTGTTCGTCAATCGCGTCGTTCAGTTCATAGCATTCCTCGATCAGATCTCCCTTTAAGCTCTCATGCGTCTGCTCGCGATCCCAAGGGCATCCGCCTGGCGCACGAAGCCGCTGCATGACGGCAACGAGGTCATAATATCCGTAGTGTGTTTTTTCTTCGAATGTACAGGGTTTCACATACAGCACGGATCCCGCAAATAACGTACGTCTGCGGTCAAGATCCGAAAGCGGGAATGTGCGGAACGCATAATGCCCGTCCTGCTGCAGTGTAGCAAGCGTGACCGGCCATTCGTCCGGATAAAGCTCGGAGAGAGCAAGTTTCACCTCGCCCGCGATGATCGGGCTGTCAAGCTCCTGTACGTACAGCGGTACGGACGGATCGACACGCTTCGGGAGCGTTCGTGCCGTATAGATTTGCGCGTCCTGATCGGCAGGAAACGCCGCTTTTGCGTAGGATACTCCGGGCAGAACGTCAACGCGGAAGCCGTTGCGCTTTGCGGCTTTTTCGATTGCGGGAAGCTGCGCAAAGCAGCCATCTCCCATGACGGCGTATACGCACTCGCCGCCTGATAAAAGCCGCTCGGCGATCGCGTCGTTCAGCGCGTCGAAGTCCTCCGCGTTCTCATACAGATCGTCCATCGAAACAAAAGCAAGCCCGGCGTCGAGAACAGGCTTAGCTGAAGGATGTTCCTTCGTTTGCAGATACAGCGTTCCGGCGCTGATAATCGCGTCCCATGCCGCACGCGTCAGCGTTTTCGGTGTGGAAAGCGGCGCAATCGTTATGGTTTTCATATTATCTCCTTGCAAAGCGGGCAAGCTTCCTGCCGCCCGGAATATATGCGAGCTCTTCCTTTGTGAACATACCGAAGCGCACCGTCAGCATCAGATATACTATGACGGCGGCTGCGATCGCAACGATCGTCGGGATCACGGAGAGCATGCCGCTTTCGAACAAACCGATCTTCGTAAAAAGCAGATGAACGGCCCATGCGACGCAGCCCATGACGGCGGAAACGAACGCGGGCTTAATAAAGGTATCGAGTACGTTGAGCTTTGCTTTCGTGACTTTCAGGAGCGCAACGGTATCGAGAATGCCGGCGATGCCGTAGCAGGCGAGGTTCGAAAAGACGGCACCGAGAATGTTGATCTCTTTCATAGGGATAAAAATGAAGTTGACGGCGATCTTGGTGAGTCCACCGATCAGCAGAAACCACATCGGAAGGCGGTGCTTTCCTGCGCCCTGCAGCGCGCCGGTCGCGGTCTGCACAAGCGAGATGAATATGACGGTAAACGCCGCGATATGCATCAGCGGCACCGCGATCGCGTACGCCTCAGGTGTTATGCGCGAGTACAGCAGTTTGATGATCGGTCCCGCAAGGATGGATAGTCCGACTGCGCAAGGCATGCCGATCGCCATGGAGATTTTAAGACTTAAAAGCGACAAGTTTTGTACACCGTCGTGATCTTTACGAACGCGGGCGGTGGATATCGCGGGAACGACGGACATCGAAATACCGACCGTGAGCGTTGCCGGCAGGTTGATGACCGAGCGTACGTACAGGCAGAGCGACGTATATTTGAGCTCCGCCTCGGCAGCGGTGAATCCTGCGCCCTCTAAAAGCCGCTTGATCATAACGGAATCGAGAAAGTTTGCGATCGGCAGGATCGACGCGCCGAGCGTGATCGGAATCGCGATCGCGAGCAGCGGACCGAGCACAGGCTCCTTCGGGTTTGGATCTGCAATCAGCGCCGGATATTGTTTTCTGGTGCAAAGATAAAAGACAATGATGACAATGAGCGACAGGATCTCCGAAGCCGTTACGCCGAGCAGCAAACCCGCCGCGCCTGCGGCGTACTGGATCTCCGTATTCTCAAACCGTTTGAACAGATAATAGGCGAAAAACAGCCCGAAAATGAGCTTAAAAATCTGCTGCGCAAACTGCGATACGCTCGTCCCCGTCATTCGCTGCAGACCCTGGAGATATCCGCGATATGCGCACATCAGCGACACAAAGAGCAGTGCCGGTGCCAGCGCCATCATGGAATACTTTGCGCCTTCCCCGCCGTTCAGAACCGTGCCGCCGAGCCAATCCGCGCCGAAGAACATAAGTGCGGAAGTCACGGCGCCGATCAGGAGCAGCAACAGCAGTGAACGACGGAACACGCGCCTTGCGCCGTCATGATTGCCGACCGCCGCGCGCTCCGCGACCATGCGGGAAATCGCCGTAGGGATGCCGGAGCTTGAAATGATCAGAAGCCATGAGTATGTCGGATAAACGAGTTCATAGTAAAACATCCCCTGCTCGCCGATGATGCGTACTGCGAAAATACGGAAGAACACGCCGATGAGCTTGCAGATGAGACCGGCGGCGGCAAGGATTGCCGCGCCCTTTATAAACGTAGTTTTTTTGTTGGCTTCCATGCAAAAAAGTATAGCAGATACGAATCCTTTTTTCAAGGGGTCAGTACAGTGGTGAATACCCCTTCATTTTCAGCATAGATCGAGGACAGATCGGAAATCGGCAGCGGGTTTGTTCCTCTGCCCGCTTCGACAGTGAAGGCGTTCGTATTCTGCGCATCGATCATCCAGTCTTTATAGCCCGCAAAGCCGCTGCCGTAGGGCACGCTCGCCATCCGATATCCGGATGCTGCGGCAAAGCGTTCCGCTATGTCTTGTGACCCTTGCGGCGCATACCCCTGAAACTCCCAGTAGATCTCCCCGCCCTGCGTGTGATATGCGATCGTCCGATCGTATCGCTCACGGATCGAAAGATCATACATTGCTCGATCCTCCGGCGCTTCCAGAGGACGCGTGCCGACGTAATCACGTGGGCCGGGACGTATGAAGCCTTGCGCAAACTTGATCGCGCGGGCGTTTTCCCAGCCCGCAGGATAGCCTAGATTCAGATCGACACCCGAGATGTTTGCTTTCCAACCGTCCGGGAACGGGATCGAAGGGTAGAACGCGGAAAGCGCTCTTGCGCTTTCATAAAAACTGTCGCCTTCCGTAAGAGCGCCTGTCACAAGGTCGGCCCCGTCCGGATTGACAAGTGGCACGAGCGTCAGCGTCGACGATTCATAGAGTGTGCGCGCCGATACGCCGGCGACCCTTTCATTTTCCGAAAACGCTTTTGCGAACCGTTCAAGAAACAGCAATGTAAGCGGCGTTGTGATCCACTCATTTGCGTGATGCGACGCGTTGATCCCGACGCGCATCGGTCCCGCGCCGATGCGGATCGCCTCGATCCTGCGTCCTGTGACACTTCTGCCGATCGTGTATTTTACGAGAAAAGGATATCGAAGCGTCAGTCCTTCGATCGCACATGCGGTCAGAAATGACGAATACGGAAGATCGGTAAATACGACGTCGAAGCCGAGCGGCACGGTGACGGTTTCTCCCGTGGAAAGCGATGCAGTCGGGTTAGCGGTACGAATCGCTTCCTTCGTCGTTCCGTACCGTTTAGCAAGCGCTTCTGCCGTATCGCCTTCCGTCAGAACAGTGAACATGGATCCGACAAGATACGGATACAGCGCAGACCATGTAAGCCGTCCTACGATCCCGTCCGTGCGCAGTCCGTAACGATCCTGTAAACGAATCACCGCGCGCTCGGTACGCCGTCCGAATATCCCGTCGATTTCCCCCGGTTCCTCCTCTGCGCGCAAAAGCGCGGTTTGCAAGTATTTTACGAATAATCCCGTATCCCCGAATCGAAGCGTCTGCATGGTTCGTCCTCCGTCGTTTTTGCCATTCTATGCGCGGTGCAGACAAAAGAGACGCAAAAAGCCCGCTTCCTACTATCTGTCATTCTGAGCATAGAGATGGATCTTGGATTCTTCGTCACTCTCCACTCCGTTGCAGAGGTAGATCGCGCGCTTTCCGCGCGTACCGTCGTTCCTCAGAATGACACGGATTTCACGCAAAAAGCCCGCTCACGCGGAGCGGGCTTTGGGTCGGTTTGGATTATTCTTCGGTTTCTTCGGGGTTCTCTTCGGCTGCTTCGTCGTTCTTCTTGCTCATGCCGCCGAGGATCAGGTTCGTGAGAATGCCGAGGATCAGCGCGCATGCAACTTCGGTCAGCTCGATCGCGCCGAACTTGACTGCAAGACCGCCGACGCCCGCAATCAGAATGACGGAAACAACGAACAGGTTGCGGTTGTTGTTGAGGTCGACCTTCTGGATCATCTTGAGACCGGATACCGCGATGAAGCCATAGAGCGCGATGCAGACGCCGCCCATGACGCACGCCGGGATCGTTGCAAGGAACGTTGCGAACGGTCCGACAAAGCTGACGACGATCGCCAGGATCGCGGTGCAGAGGATGGTCACAACGGACGCGTTGCCGGAGATCGCGACGCAGCCGATGGATTCACCGTATGTGGTGTTCGGGCAGCCGCCAAAGATCGCGCCGGCAAAGGAGCCGATGCCGTCGCCGAGCAGCGTGCGGTGCAGACCCGGGTCCTTTGTGAGGTCGGTTCCGATGATGGAAGACAGGTTCTTGTGATCCGCGATATGCTCCGCAAAGACGACGAATGCAACGGGAACGTATGCGACTGCGATTGTTGCAATGTATTCCGGCGTGATGTCACCGATGCCCTTGAATGCCTTCAGGAAGGTGAAATCCGGAACCCAAGTGATGTTCTCGAACAGTGCAAAGTTGATGACCTTCAGCGCGTCGTTGCCGGTCGCGTTGCCGATCACCGTGAAGATCGCGGCGGTCGCATAGCCCGCGATGATGCCGATGACGAACGGGATCATTTTGAGCATCTTCTTACCGAAGACCGAGCAGAGCATGGTGACTGCCAACGTGACGAGGCCGCAGATCATGCAGACATACGTGGAAGCCGTAGAACTAGCGCCGACGAGATCGCCGACCGCGTTGCCTGCGAGCGAAAGACCGATGATCGCAACGGTCGGCCCGATGACGACTGCGGGCATGATCTTGTTGATCCACTTGACGCCCGCAAACTTAACGGCGATCGCGATGATCACATAAACGAGACCGGCGAAGCATGCGCCGATGATGAGACCGAGATATCCGAGCTCAACCGACGAAACGGCGCCCGCAAATGCTGCGAACATCGAGCCGAGGAACGCGAACGAGCTGCCGAGGAAGACGGGACTTCTGAACTTTGTGAAGAGTAGATAAACAAGCGTGCCGACGCCTGCGCCGAACAGCGCGGCGGTCTGGCTCATGCCGTTGCCGACGATCGCCGGGACCGCAATGGTCGCAGCCATGATCGCGAGCAGCTGTTGCAATGCAAAGAGCAGCGTTTGTCCGAATTTCGGTTTGTCCTTGATGTTGTAGACCAGATTCATAATGTACCTCCCTGTGTCCTTTTATTATGCTGTGTCTATTGAGAAGCCGCTTTGCGGCTGTTCTCCATGTTTATCCGTCCTGTCTCGACAGCGCGATCTCGTTTTTGCCGTCGATCTCCGCAACACGGACGCTCACGAATTCGTTGCGTGCAGTCGGTACGTTTTTCCCGACAAAGTTTGCGGCGATCGGAAGCTCACGGTGTCCGCGATCGATCGCAACGCAAAGCCGGATCGCTGCTGGTCTGCCGAGCCGGATCACCGCCTCCATGGCGGCGCGGGCGGTGCGGCCGGTGTAGATCACATCGTCTACGAGCACGATCACCTTGCCGTTCACGTCGAACGGAATGTCCGTTCCGTGCACCTGCGGTGTCGGAAAGAGTTCCTTTAAGTCGTCGCGGTAAAGCGTGATGTCAAGTGCGCCGAGTTCGACCCGTATATCCGAAAACCGCTCGATGTTCGCCTTGATTCGCTCCGCAAGCGGGACTCCGCGGCGGCGTATGCCGATCATATAGAGTTCCGTCGTACCCTCGTTTTTTTCAATGATCTCATGGGAAAGACGCATCAGCATGCGGTCCATGGCCTTTTCATCCACCAGAATGTGTTCGCTCATTGCGTCCTCCTTCCCATAAAAAAATCCTGCCGTGCTCGGCAGGATGCAATACACCGTTTGTGTGCGTATGGACCTTGCCGGCATCTCGTACCGAATTAAAGGATCATCTTTTGAGAATATAACACAGGATATGGCATTTGTAAAGATGTTTCTTGTATATATTTTGTATTTTTTCATTTTTATAAATCCGGTTTTTGCCCTTGTGAAAACGAGCGCCATATGGTAAAATATGAAATCTACGGAGGTATGTAATGCCATACTTTACACACGGTGAAACCAAGAACAAACTGATCCTTTTATATATCGTCACCCGTGCGGACGCGATCCCGACACGCGCGCAGCTATATCGCACTGCGATTTTGAACTCTGAGATCGAATACTTCGCCTTTGAGGAAGCACTCGGCGAGCTCATCGAAGACGGGCTTCTGACCGAAGTTCCGAAGGCGTTCGGCGACTGTCTCGGCGTAACCGATCTCGGTCGGGAAGCACTTTCCATGTTTGAAAAGAGCATTCCGCAGGACGAACGCAAAAAACTCGACGCGTACCTTTCGGCTCATAAAAACGAGTTCCTGCGCGAAACGCAAATTTCAAGCCGCATCGAAAAGACAGATTCCGGCGTGATGCTGCATCTTTTCATCACTGAAACGGACCGTGTGATTCTGTCCGTGTCGCTCGCCGCTGCAAATGAGGAGCAGGCGATGGCGATGCGCAGCCGGTGGGAAGCCGCAGGCGAATCGGTCTATAATTACATCTGGGACATTCTGTCGAAGGGACAGAAGCATTGAGAGGCATATGGATTTATCAAAACTCAATCCGCCGCAGCGAGAAGCGGTTACAACCACGGAAGGACCGCTTCTGATCCTTGCCGGTGCGGGCAGCGGAAAGACGCGTGTTCTTACGCACCGCATAGCATATTTAATAGAAGAAAAAGGTGTCTCGCCGTACCGCATCCTTGCACTGACGTTTACAAACAAAGCCGCAAAGGAAATGCGCGAACGTGTCGATACGCTTGTTGAGACCGATGCGAAATCCATCTGGGTCGCGACGTTCCACGGTTTCTGCGCGCGTCTTCTTTCCATGGAGATCGAACGGCTCGGCTACGGCAAGTCGTTCATCATCTATGACGAGCAGGATCAGCAATCGCTGATCGGACACATCATCAAAGATATGAACCTGAACGATAAGGTCTTCAGTAAACGCATGCTTTCGGGGATTTTTTCGCATGCAAAGAACCACTCCCTCTCCCCTTTGGCGTTCCTGCGTGAAACGGGACAGCCGACACAAATCTTAGAAGCGTTCAAGCTCTATGAAAAGCGGCTGAAGGACGCAAACGCGCTCGACTTCGACGACCTGCTGCTTTGCACGATCCGCCTCTTTGAGGAGAATCCCGATGTACTTGAAAAGTGGCAGGAGCGATTCCGCTACATTCTTGTCGACGAGTATCAGGACACAAACCTTGCGCAATACCACATTGTGAATCTGCTTGCGAAAAAGCACCGGAACCTCTGCGTGGTCGGCGACGACGACCAGAGCATTTATGCATGGCGCGGCGCGGACATCCGCAACATCCTCGAATTTGAAAAGGATTTCGAGGGCTGCAAGGTCATTCGGCTCGAACAGAACTACCGCTCGACCGAAAAGATCCTCGACGCGGCAAACGCCGTCATTCATAACAACAAAGGACGCAAGGAAAAGAAGTTGTGGACCGCGGAAAAAGGCGGCGCACCGATCGACGTGCACGAAGCGACCGACGAACGCGACGAAGCGTACTATATCTGCTCGCATATTGCGAGCGGCGTCCGGTCCGGCGCACGGTACGACGATTTTGCGATTCTCTACCGCACGCACGCGCAAAGCCGCGTTCTTGAAATGATGCTGAAAAGCTTTCTGATCCCCTATCGCGTCTACGGCGGCGTGTCGTTCTTCTCGCGGGCGGAGGTCAAGGATGTCCTTGCATATCTCAGGTTGATCTTAAACCCCGCGGACGACGAAGCATTTCTGCGCGCGGTCAACACCCCGCCGCGCGGCATCGGCACGCAGAGCATTGCGGCGTTAAGTGACAGTGCACACCGGCGCGGTATCCCGCTTATGAGTGCCGTGATCGCGCCTGACGACGTTCCCTCGCGCACTGCCGCAAAGTTCACGTCTTTTTTGAATCTGTTCCAAAAGCTCTATGAGCTTCTGGATACGATGCCGCTTGCGGACTTTGCGCGGGAAATGCTGGACAGGATCGGATATGACGCGTATCTCAGGGACGATAAAAAAGAAAATTACGAATCCCGTGCCGAGGTCGTTGAAGAACTTTTGGGCTATATCGAGGAATTCGAGAAAAGCTACACCGAAGCCGACGGCAATGTTCTGCAGTCATTCTTGACGAACGTCGCGCTCTTTTCACAAGCGGACAATGTCGATGAAACAAACGGCTGTGTGAATCTGATGACGCTGCATGCTGCGAAAGGTCTTGAGTTTCCGAACGTGTTTCTTTGCGGTATGGAGGAAGGACTCTTCCCTTCCGCGCAGTCCTCTTTTGACGACGATAAGCTTGAAGAAGAACGGCGGCTATGCTACGTGGGCGTGACTCGTGCAAGGAAGCGTCTGTACCTGTCCTACGCAAAGGAACGCATGCTCTACGGACGCACGGAACCTGCGCTTCCCTCGCGTTTTCTCACCGAGATGGGCGACACGATCGAGCTGCCGGGTACAAAGATGCGGAGACCTCCGGCAACGGAACGCAGATGGGACAACGGAAGCACTTTGTCATCCTTTGCCTCACCGATTGCAAGAAAACCGAAAGAACCGATGAAGGTCGATGTCGGTACGAAGCCGGAACCGCCGAAGAAAGCTACAAATTTTGCCGGTAGAGTCGGCGACCGTGTCCGGCACAAAGCATTCGGCGACGGCGTGATCACCGGGCTTTCCGGCAGTGGCGCGTCGATGATCGTACAAATTCGCTTCGACAACGGGGCGGTCAAAAAACTTGCGGCGGGCTTTGCACCGCTCGAAGTATTGGAGTGAATTATGGTTACAGAACGGCAGAAAGAACTTGTTGCGATTTTGAATCGTTATGCGGCGGCGTACTACGAACAGGACGCGCCGCTCGTTTCCGACGCGGAATACGATAAGCTGTACGACGAGCTTTTGGCGCTTGAAGCGAAAAGCGGCGAAGTGCTTCCCGACAGTCCGACGCTTCGCGTCGGCGGCGCACCGCTGAAAAGTTTTAAGGAACACGTCCACCTCGGGCGGCTTTGGAGCCTTGACAAGGTCCGCACGCGCGAAGGGCTCATCGATTTTGTCCGTAAGGTCACTGCGGCGTCTCCGGAGCCGCCGTTGTTTGCGCTTGAATACAAGTTCGACGGACTGACTGTGAATCTGACCTATGAAAACGGCGTGCTTGCCGAAGCCGCGACGCGCGGCAACGGCGTAGTCGGCGAAGCGATCCTGCCGCAGATCCGCACGATCCGCAACGTTCCGCTTTCGATCCCGTTCAAGGGGCGTATGGAGGTGCAGGGCGAATGCATCATGCGACTTTCCGTGCTAGAAGCGTATAACAAAGCAGCGGACGAACCGCTGAAAAATGCGCGTAACGCCGCAGCAGGCGCGCTGCGCAACCTTGACCCCGCGGTTACGGCGGCAAGGAAGCTTGACGTGTTCTGCTATAACGTCGGTTATATCGAAGGCAGGGAACTGCACGACCAGAAGGAGATGCTCGATTTCCTCAGGGAGAACGGATTGCCGGTCTGTCCGTTCGTGAAATGGCTTCGTACGCCGGACGAGATCATGGCAGAGATCGACCTTGCCGAACAGCGCCGCGATACGCTCGATTTTCTGATCGACGGCATGGTCGTGAAAGTGACGGACTTTGCGCTTCGCAGAGAGCTCGGCGCGACCGAAAAGTTCCCGCGCTGGGCGATGGCATATAAATTTGCTGCGGAAGAGCTTACCGCGACGGTGCTGGACGTGACCTGGGAGGTCGGCAGGACCGGCAAACTCACGCCGCTTGCGCACATCGAACCGGTCGAATTCTCCGGCGTGACCGTCAAAAAGGCGACGCTGAACAACTGGGATGACGTGCAGCGGAAGCGCGTCGGGATCGGCTCGCGCGTGTTCATCCGCAGAAGCAACGACGTGATCCCGGAGATCCTCGGCGCGGTGCCGGACGACAAGCCCCTGCGCCCCGTGGAAAAGCCCACGGTCTGCCCGCAGTGCGGCGCGCATGTCGAGATGCGCGGTGCGCACCTCTTCTGCACGAACTCGCTTTCCTGCCGTCCGCAGATCGCGGCGCGGCTTTCGCACTACGCGTCCCGCGACGCCATGGATATCGACACGTTTGCAGGAAAGACCGCCGAACAGCTCATCGACGCATTCGGCATCAGTACGATTCCTGAACTGTATGCGCTTTCACATGAACAACTTGCGACACTCGAACGCTTCGGACACAAAAAAGCGCAGAACCTTCTCAATGCGCTCGAAGCAAGCAAGCATCGCCCGCTCGCCGCGTTTCTTTATGCGCTCGGCATTCCGAACGTCGGCGTCAAGACCGCAAAGGATCTTGCGCGGCACTTCGGCACATTGACCGCGGTGCGGCACGCAAGCAAAGAAGAGCTTGCCGCGATCGACGACGTCGGCGACATTGTTGCGGATGGGATCGTATCGTTCTTTGCGGACGCTCGGATCGCGGACCAGATCGACCGTCTCCTCGCTCTCGGTGTTCAGCCCGAGGAAGCGGAAATGGCTTCCGACGGTCCCCTGCCGCTTGCCGGGCTTACCGTCGTCATAACGGGGACGCTCAGCACGCTGTCGCGCCGCGACGCGGAAGCGCTTGTGGAAAACAATGGCGGCAAGGCGGCCGGAAGCGTTTCGAAGAACACGTCGTTCGTCGTCGTCGGCGAAAACGCCGGCAGCAAGGCGGACAAGGCGCAATCCCTCGGCATCCCGATGCTGACCGAAGAAGAATTTTTGAAAAGGATCGGAAAATGAAACTCGGAAAACTTGACAACGATACATTGGAACGGCTGATCCTCGATCGGTTCAGAAAGACACGCCCCGAATCGTTCGGCGCGCCGCGCATCGGCATGGACTGCGCGATGCTGGATTTCGAGGGAGACCTGATCGTCTGTAGCTGCGATCCCATCACAAGCGCGGACGCAAAACACATCGGCGTGCTGTCCGTGCACGTCAACTGCAACGACGCGGCGGCGGGCGGCGCGGAACCGGTCGCTCTGCTTGTAACGCTTCTTCTCCCGCCTACCGAAACCGAAGAAACGGTCGCTATGATCGCAAAGGATCTGCAGGAAGCGGCGGAGCTTGCGGGTGTCGACATCATCGGCGGACATACCGAGGTGACCGATGCAGTTACGCGCGTCACGACCTGCACGACCGTGATTGCAAGAACGCCGAAGGCGAAACGCCTTTCGGGCGCAAAGGTCGGCGACGCAATCGTAATGACGAAGTGGGCAGGACTTGAAGGCACAATGTTGATTGCATCCGATCATGCAGAAAAGCTCACTTCCCTCCCTGTTGAAGTGGTCGAACACGCTAAAACGCTGTTTCGGTATCTGTCTGTCGTGCCGGAAAGCCGAATCGCAATGCAGAAAGAAGCGCACGCCATGCACGACGTGACCGAAGGCGGCGTGCTCGGCGCGGTCTGGGAGCTTGCGATGCAGGAGCATCTCGGCGCTGTCATTGATAAAAATGCGATCCCGATCCTTCCGGAGATCAAAGCGATCGCCGACGCCGTTGGGCTTGACCCGTACCGGCTGATGGCGAGCGGCTCCATGCTGATCGCGTGCGAAAGCGGCACGGATATGGTTGCTGCTCTGCATGACGCGGGCATTCCCGCTGCCGTCATCGGACAAATTACAGAACGGGATTTTCGCTTTACAGACGGTTCGCCGCTCGATCCGCCCGGCGCGGACGAGCTGTATCGACTGTTTTAAGCCGAATTTCATGAAAAAATCCGGTTCCGCACTTGTGTTTTCGGAACGGAATGTGGTATACTGTGGATTTGCGGAGGTAAGTGTATGAAAAGCATGACCGGATACGGAAAAGGCGTCGCGTCCAGCGACGGACGCGAACTGACCGTCGAACTCAAGAGTGTGAACCATCGGTTCCTTGACGTTTCGATGCGTCTTCCGCGCGTGCTTTCATGTATTGAAGATTCGATCCGTCAGACGATCGCCGCACGGCTTTCGCGCGGGCACGTCGATGTATTCGTGAACTACCGCAACACCCGCACCGACGCAAAGACCGTACGCGTGGACGACGCGCTGCTCTCCGCATATGTAAAGGCGGCAAGGTCAGCGAACGAAACGCTCGGGTTGCAGGACGACCTGACGCTTTCGAACGTGCTGCGTCTTCCGGACGTGACGGAGATCGTTCCCGCCGACGAGGACACGGACGCGCTCATTGCGCTTGCAAAGGAAGCGACGGGCCTTGCGCTGAACGGTTTGATCGAGATGCGCGCCGCGGAAGGAACCCGACTTCGCGCCGCGCTGCTTTCCGGTGTCAATGCAATGGACGCGTATCGTGAGGAGATCCTTGCGCGCGCGCCATTCGTTTCGGAGGATTACCGCAAAAAGCTGAACGAAAGGATCGAATCGGTGCTTTCAAGCAGCGAGATCGACCGCACGCGGCTTGCAACGGAGGTCGCGCTGTTTGCGGACCGCTGCTGCATCGACGAGGAGCTTGTCCGGCTGAAAAGCCACATTGCGCAATTCCGCATTTATCTTGATTCGAATGATCCGATCGGAAAAAATATGGATTTCATCGTGCAGGAGATGAACCGCGAGTGCAATACGATCGGCAGCAAGGCAAATGACGCCGTACTGACCAAAGCTGTGCTTGCCTGCAAAGCGGAGATCGAAAAGCTCCGCGAACAGATCCAGAACGTGGAGTGATCGGTATGACGGACAATTCTGCGCTCGTTTCGATCGGGTTCGGAAACATCGTTTCCGGCGCCCGCATCATCGCGGTCGTTACTCCGGATTCGGCACCCGTCAAGCGTCTCATTCAGGACGCGCGGGAACGCCGTCTTCTGATCGACGCAAGCTGCGGCCGCAAGACACGCGCCGTGCTCGTCATGGACAGCGGACACGTTGTGCTCTCGGCGCTGCAATCGGAAACCATCGCGCGACGGCTGAACGCCGAATACCGTGCGGAAGGATAAGGAGCATCGTATGGCAAGGAAGAGAAAAGGACTTTTGCTCATTGTGTCGGGTCCGGCAGGCGTCGGCAAGGGCACGGTGAACGCCGCTTTGATGGCGAAGCACCCCGAGATTAAAATGTCTGTCTCCGCTACGACGCGCGCGCCGCGTCCCGGCGAGATCGACGGGGTCCACTACTTCTTCAAAACGAAGGAAGAATTCGACCGCATGATCGGGGAGAACGCGTTTCTTGAATACATGCACGTGTTCGGTATGAACTACTACGGCACACCGAAAGCGTTCGTCGAGGCGGAGCGCGAAAAGGGCAATCACGTCATTCTCGAAATCGACGTGCAGGGTGCAAAGAAAGTCAAATCCGCCTGTCCCGACGCCGTCATGGTATTTATCGCTCCCCCGTCTCTCAAGATCCTCAAGGATCGGCTTGTTGGACGCGGAACCGAAACGCAGGAGTCGATCGACGTTCGCACTGCAACGGCACTCGAAGAACTCAAATCGCTGCCGGACTATGACTACATGGTGATAAACGACGTTGTGGAGGAAGCGGTCGGCGAAATGGAAGCGATCCTTGCCGCAGAGCTCCTGCGCACCGGAAGAAATACAGAACTGATCACGAAACTGAATGGAGGCGAAACGATATGATGAATTATCCTTCTCTGAACGAGCTGGTGGAAAAGGCCGGCTGCCGTTATCTTTTGGTAACCGCAGTTGCAAACCGCGCAAGACAGCTCCAGGATCACCCGGAAAAGCTCGGCAACAACAAGCCCGTATCGATGGCCGTGGACGAACTGTACCACGACAAGCTGATTCTGAACGCACCGAAAGAAGGTTAAAAACCGTCTTTTTGCCCGTTGCGTTTACGCACGGGCATTTTTTATAGGAGTCGGACATGTTTGCCGAAGTGATCGTTGACATTGCGCATACAGCGGTGGATCGTCGATTCACCTACCGCATTCCCGAGGAACTTCCCGTTTCCGTCGGACACCACGTGCTGGTGCCGTTCGGACAAGGTGACCACATGAAGGAAGGCTTTGTTGTTGCGCTGAAAAGCTCGGCGGACTATCCGGAGCTCAAGGATATTCAGAAGATCATTGAGCTTTATCCCGTTCTGCTGCCCGATCAGATCGCGCTTGCGGAATGGATGAAAGACGCGTACCACTGTCTGTTCGTTGACGCGCTGCGGCTGATGATCCCCGCGCAAATGCGCGGCATGCGAGTCAAGGAGAAAAAGATCCGTACAGTCCGGATTGCCGAAGGCATCGACGTCAGCGCCGCTCTTGACGCGTTGAAAAGCGCTCCTGTACAGAAGCGCGTGTTCGAGCTTGTTGCAAAGATCGGCTCGGAAGCGTCGGTTCCCGACATCAACGCGTTCTACCCCGGCAGTACGCCTGCAATTGGAGCGCTGATCAAAAAAGGGTATCTTACGGAGCTGAGTGAGACGGTCTTCCGCCGTCCGGACAAGCTGCGGATGCACAAGCCGGTCTATGAGCTGACCGAAGCGCAGACGCAAGCTGCGGACGCAATCAAAGCCGCGTCGGAACGCGGAGAAGGCGACGTGCTGCTGCTGTATGGCGTAACCGGAAGCGGCAAAACCGAGGTATACCTCAAGGCAATCGAGGATTGTCTGTCGACCGGCAGGCAGGCGATCGTGCTCGTGCCGGAGATCTCGCTGACGCCGCAGACCGTAGGACGGTTTTCGGATCGGTTCGGCGACCGTATCGCGGTGCTGCATTCGAGACTTTCCGCAGGCGAGCGTTTTGATGAATGGCGTCGGATCCGCTTAGGTCTTGCGGACATCGTGATCGGCGCGCGCAGTGCCGTCTTTGCGCCCGTCGAACGGCTTGGGCTCATCATCATCGATGAGGAGCATGAATCGAGCTATCAGAGTGAAACGCAGCCGCGTTATCTTGCAGGTGAGATCGCCGCAAGACGCGTGAAAACCGCGGGCGGCGCTCTCGTGCTCGGAAGTGCGACGCCCTCGCTTATGAGCTATTCGCGTGCTTTAAGCGGGAAATACGAACTTCTGACCCTGCCGGACCGCGTAGCGGGAAGACCGCTGCCTGCTGTTGAGATCGTCAACATGCGCGACGAGCTCCTGATGGGCAACAACAGCATCTTTTCCGATAAGCTTGCGGAACGCATGAGCGAATGTCTTGCAGCGGGGCAGCAGGCGATGCTGTTCATCAACCGTCGCGGATACGCGACGTTCGTCAGTTGCCGCAGCTGCGGATACGTGCTGAAATGCGACAACTGCGATATTTCGATGACGTATCATAAGACGGAATCGCGTACGCGCTGTCACTACTGCGGCGCCGTAAAGCCGCTTCCGAAGGAGTGTCCGAACTGCAAGAAGCCGTTTATCAAGCAATTCGGCATCGGCACGGAGCAAGTCGAGGAAGCTGTTCATAAGCTCTTCCCAGCCGTTCGGACGCTTCGCATGGACACGGACACGATGCGCGAAAAGGGCAATTATGAAAAGCTTCTTTCCGCATTCCAACGCAAAGAAGCGCAGGTGCTGATCGGTACGCAGATGATCGCAAAAGGTCATGATTTTCCGAACGTTACGCTCGTCGGCATCGTCGCCGCGGACACCACGCTGAACCTGCCGGACTACCGCGCGCCGGAACGCACGTTCCAGCTTCTGACACAGGTTGCCGGACGCGCGGGACGGGATAACCTTCCGGGACGCGTCGTGTTGCAGACCTATGAACCGAATCACCCGATCATCCGCTTTGCGAGGGCGCAGGACTACCCCGGCTTCTTCCACTACGAGATCGCAGAGCGCAAAAAGATGCTCTATCCCCCGTTTTCTCTCTTTCTTCGCGTGGTCTTTGCAGACCGAGACGAGCAGACGGCGGAGCTCGCCTGCATCGAATATGCAAAGGCGTTGGAGGCGGAGCTTCGAACCGCGCTCGGAACCGACGGAAAACAGGATCTTCTACTGCTCGTTGCGGCGGAAGCGCCGGTCGCACGGATCTCGGGTTATACAAGATACCAAATTCTCATCAAGCTGCTGCGTACGAAGCGTCTGAAAGCAGCTGTGGACGCCGTTTCCGCGTTCCATGATGTTCACCGCGGTATTTGTGAAGAAACGCAGCTTGAGATCAACCCACAGGAGATGTTCTGATATGGAAAAAAAGAATCGATATAAACCGTTGTTTTTACCCTCTATGAAGGGAACGGGCGGATACTTTTTCCTCGGCGCGATAGAGGTCATTCTCGGGATCATGTCGCTGTACTGCGCCTCGATCGTGACAAGTTATACGCTCGACTGGGTCCTTCTCGGCCGGGATCCCTCTATCCCGGACGCACTGTTTCAATGGCTCCGCTCACTCGGTCCTGTCTCACAGAGCTATTGGCTCTGTGGCGCGTTCTTCTTTCTGTTCACCGTGCTGGAAGGTCTGTTTATCTTCCTGCGCAGAAGAAACGTCGCAAAAGGCGCAGAGCATCTTGCAAAGAACATGCGCGATAAGCTCTACCGCAAGCTGAACGCCGTTCCATACGATTATCATAAGCATGTATCGACTGGCGATCTTGTACAGCGCTGCACATCCGACGTGGATACCGTGCGCAAATTCGTCATCAATCAGCTGATGGAGATTGTACGCATCGCCGTCATGTTCGGCATTGCCGCTGCGTTGATGTTTGCGATTCGATGGGAAATGGCGCTGATCTCGATGATCAGCATGCCGATCCTGACCGTTTCGAGCTTTTTGTATTTCCGTTATGTACAAAAATACTTCACCGAAGTGGACGAAGCCGAAGGCGCTCTGTCGACCGCCGTGCAGGAAAACCTCACCGGCGTGCGCGTGGTACGCGCGTTCGGTCAGCAGCGTGCCGAATACGACAAATTCACACGGCTCAACGACGACTTCCGCAGAAAAAATATCCGACTCGTGAATCTGCTCGGGTTTTATTGGGGAAGTTCCGATGCGATCGGCTACATCCAGATCGCGCTTTCACTGGTATTCGGCATTCTGTTTTACGTCAAAACGGACGGCGGGTTTTCGCTGGGCGATATCTATCTGTTTCTGTCGCTGACAAGCCGTCTCACATGGCCGGTGCGACAGCTTGGGCGTGTTCTCGCCGACATGGGAAAAGCAACCGTATCGCTGGATCGACTGAACGAGATCATGGAGGCAGAAGATGAAACCGAACCCGGCAAAGCGCTGACAGGCTGCAATCTTTCCGGCGATATCACATTCCGGGATGTGACGTTCGGGTATGATAAGCCGAACGATGTACTGGACGGCATCAGCTTTACCGCAAAGGCAGGTCAGACGATCGGAATCTTGGGCAGCACCGGCAGCGGAAAGAGCTCGCTTGTGCAGCTTCTGCAGCGTCTCTACCCCGTCACCGGCGGCGAGATCACGATCAACGGCACGCCGATCAACGACATCGACCACGCTACACTGCGGAAGAGTATCGCGATCGTACTGCAGGAACCGTTCCTGTATTCCCGTTCGATCCGTGAAAACATCATGCTGACCGCCCCGGACGCAACGGAAGCCGAGCTCTTTAAGGCAGCGCGGGAAGCAGCCGTACATGACGTCATCGAGAAGTTCGCGGACGGCTATGACACGGTTGTCGGCGAACGCGGCGTTACGCTGTCAGGAGGACAGCAGCAGCGTGTTGCGATCGCACGCGCACTGATGCAGAAAGCGCCGATCATGATCTTTGACGATTCCATGAGTGCCGTAGACACCGAAACTGACGCAAAGATCCGCGATGCGCTTCGCCGACATCACGGCGACGGGATCCTGTTCATCATATCGCACCGGATCACGACGCTCAGAGAGGCGGACAGGATCCTCGTGCTCGATCACGGCAAGCTTGTTCAGCAGGGCACACATGACGAACTGCTCCGAGAGGAAGGCTTATACCGGCGTATTGCCGAGATTCAGGATTATCGTGCGGAAGGAGGCGAAAACGCATGAGTTATGATAACGAGGCCGAATTCGACCGCGAAGAGAAAATGGATGTGAAGCTGTGGAAGCGGCTCTTCGGTTACGCGATGCACAACCGTGCGCTGTTTATCCGCATTCTTCTGAGCATGCTGATCGTTGCGATCATTGACGCGCTGTATCCGGTCCTTACGCGCTATGCAATCGACCATTTCGTGCGTCCGGACGCCGCTCCGACCGTCGACGGACTTTGGCTGTTTTTCGGCATATATGCCGCGCTTGTCATTCTGCAAGGATTCTGCACAATGCGTTTTATCGGTCGCTCCGGTGAGATGGAGATGGCGATCTCCTATGCGATCCGGCAGGAAGCATATCTGAAACTGCAGACGCTGTCATTTTCGTTCTATGACAAGACCTCTGCGGGCTATCTGATGGCGCGTATGATCAGCGACGTTGCGCGTCTTTCCGACATGATCGCATGGAGCATCACGGACTTTCTGTGGTCCGGATTCTACATTCTGTTCTGCTTCGGCGCTATGTTCTGGTTCAACTGGAAACTTGCGCTGATCGTGCTTGCAGTCATTCCCCCGCTTGCGATCGTCAGTCTGTATCTTCAGAAAAAGATCCTCCGCTATCAGCGCGTGTCGAGGAAGCACAACTCCCGCATCACGAGCGCATTCAACGAAAGCATTATGGGCGCAATGACAACAAAAACGCTCGTACGAGAAGAGGAGAATGCATCGGAATTTGAAGCGATCACGACGGAAATGCGCAAAGCAAGCGTCAAGGCCGCCGTGCTGTCCGCAACATTCTTTCCGCTCGTCGTTTCGCTCGGTGCGGTCGGAACCGCATGCGCACTGATCTTCGGCGGCGCAGGCGTCAAAGCGACGCTTGGCGGTGTGGAAACCTTTCTCGGCATGATCACTGCAGGAACGCTCGTATCTTTCATCAACTACGCGTCGAGTCTGTTTGATCCGATCCAGCAGCTTGCAGGCATCTTTGCCGACATGCAGAGCGCACAGGCAAGCGCAGAACGCGTCCTCTCCCTGCTCGATACCGAATCCGAGGTTTCCGACACACCCGAAGCAGAAGACAAATACGGTACATCTATGGATCCGAAGCGTGAAAACTGGGAACCGATCGAAGGCGATATCGTATTTGATCACGTCGACTTCTACTACAAGGAAACCGAACCTCTGCTCCGTGATTTCAATCTGCACATCCGTGCGGGCGAGACGATAGCGTTGGTTGGCGAAACCGGTGCTGGCAAGTCCACGATCGTCAACCTGATCTGCCGCTTCTACGAACCGAAGAAAGGCCGTATCCTGATCGACGGCAGGGACTACCGCGAACGCTCGCAGCTTTGGCTTCAATCATCGCTCGGGTATGTGCTGCAAAGCCCGCATCTGTTCTCCGGCACGATCCGCGACAACATCCGCTTCGGCAGACCCGATGCGGACGAGGAAAGTGTGCGGCGCGCCGCCGCAATGGTCCATGCGGACGAATTCATCGAACGGCAGCAAAAGGGCTATGACACCGAAGTCGGTGAAGGCGGCGTACGGCTCTCCACAGGACAGAAGCAGCTCATTTCGTTTGCGCGCGTGATCCTTGCAAACCCGCAGATCTTTGTGCTGGACGAGGCGACGAGCTCGATCGACACAGAGACCGAGCAGCTTATCCAGAGCGCGATCACCGAAGTTCTCAGAGGACGTACAAGCATCGTTGTTGCACACCGTCTTTCCACCATCCGCAACGCAGACCGCATCCTCGTCATTCGCGGCGGTGCGATCGTCGAGGAAGGCGATCATGAGACGCTTTTGAAGCTCGGCGGCTACTATCACGATCTTTACATGCATCAGTACGAAGAGGACGCGATGCGCGAAGTATTGAAGTAATTTCGTTCTGCAGAGAATCATTTCCGCGGAGCGTTTTTCAAGATCGCCTGTCATGCCGCGCATTTCCGGGCTGCGATCCCGCAAGGAGTTAAGCGCATCGCTTATATCGCTGTGTTTGAGCGTTTCGCCGCATTTAACGGCTCTTTGAATGATTCTTAAAGCTTCATGGTATTCGTTTGAAATGCATAACGAAAAACCGGTCGGGGTCTCCCGACCGGTACTGCTTTTATATGGGATTATTCGTATTTGACCTGGAGGGTTCCGAAGTTCACGTCCGCACGGATAATAATTGATTGGTCCGCGTCCGGGTTCGGTTCGCCGTAGGTCACGAAAGAACCGAACGACGTGTCGGAACTTTTCACAAGCCGTACATTCTGCGGCAGATAGATCGTTAAGCTGCCGAAGTTCTGATCGATATTCAGAAGGCAGTCGTTTTCGAACGTTCTGACGTTGCGGAGGTCGACCTTGTAATCGCCGAAGTTCATGTCGATGCTGCCGCCACGCAGCGTATCGCCGTCGTAGGTGATGACGCCGGAGCCGAAGCTCATGTCCGCGTCAAGATAGTCGTTGTCCTGCGTGACGTCCAGCACCGGCGTATGATCGGTGTGATCGTGATCCTTGCTGACTTTGCGGATAAGATGCTTTTTGCCGATCAGAACGAGTAGCAGCACGACGATCGCCATTGCAAGAAGTATCACATACCAGGGGATCGCTGGAAGCGATACGACCTGATAACCGAGCAACACGCGGCGCACAAATTCATAGCCGCCGAATGCCATCATAACACCGCCGAACGCCGGATGTTCGAGAACGGAGCTCAGCCCGAGCGTGAAGATAAGCAGCGGCCAGACGTAGTTCCATCCTTTGAGAACCAAATCCCCGTCGAATGCGAAAGGCGAATACGGGAATATTCCGAAGCTGTGGAGCAGGAAGAACAGGCAGACCAGGATCGCTCCGATACAGAACGAAATCGTTCCCCATCTTGCCGACTTCCTGTGCTTGTTCCATTCCCATGAAAATGAACGGTTCTTCTTTGCCTCGTCTTTCGGCGTTTCATCCTTATCTATAATAATAACATGCGGCTCGATCGGCTTGACGCCCAAAAGCTCGTCGACCGTCACGCCGAGAATGTCAGCAAGCAGCGGAAGCAGCGTGATGTCCGGGCAGCTTATGTCATTCTCCCACTTACTTACTGCCTGCGCGGATACGCCGACCTTTTCGGCTAACTGTTCCTGTGTCATTCCCTTTTCTTTTCTCAACATGGCAATGCGCTTGCCGAGCGTTTCTTTGTTTTCCATGAAAGTTACCTCCTTCTTTCGATGGCTTAAGCTTAGCAGGTTTCCTACGGCTGCACCATACACCATCGGTTGAATTTCGATATTTTGCTCTACCTAGTCGGTTGAGTCGGTCGATTTTACTCTCTATGTACGGTTGATTCGTCTGTTTTTACTCTCTACCTTTGGTTGGATTGCTTGATTTCAATGATATTTTACCGATTTTATTTACAAAGGTCAATAAAAAATGTATAATAAATATTTGAAATGGAGGTTGCGTATGGCAAAAAGAATCATTCGCAAAAATGACGATCCCGTGCTGTACAAAGTGTGCAAGGACGTCAAGAAGTTTGATGCAAAGCTCTCCGAGCTGATCGATGATATGATCGAAACGATGAACGACGCGGATGGCGTCGGTCTTGCCGCGCCGCAGATCGGGATCCTGCGCCGCATTGCGGTCATCGACGTGGGCGACGGTCCTGTCGAGCTTGTCAATCCCGTGATCCTCGATTCGTCCGGCGAGCAGGGCGGCATGGAGGGCTGTCTCTCCTTCCCCGGTGAAAGCGGCTACGTCGTGCGTCCGAACTGGGTCAAGGTAGAAGCGTACGACCGTCACGGCAATCTGTACGAATACGAAGGCGAAGGTCTGTTTGCCCGCGCCGTCTTTCACGAGACGGACCATCTGGACGGCAAGGTATACTTACGCCTTGTGACCGAACCGCCTGCCGATTTCAAGGAGTAACAAATGCGCATTGCTTTTCTCGGTACACCGGAATTTGCACTGCCATCCCTCGAGGCGCTGATTCGCCGCGGGGATACGCTTGCTGTGTTCACACAGCCGGATCGACCGGTCGGTCGTAAAGCGATCCTTACCCCTCCGCCGGTCAAGGTGCTTGCGGAAAGATATGGTATTCCGGTATATCAGTTTGAAAAGATCCGTTCCGTTGAGGGACGCGAAGCGCTCGAAGCGTTTCAGCCCGATCTCATGGTGACCGCGGCGTTCGGGCAGCTCCTATCCTCAAAGAACCTTGCGATCCCGCGGTTCGGCACGATCAACGTACATGGTTCGCTTTTGCCGAAATACCGAGGCGCGTCGCCCATCCAGAGCGCGATCATCGCCGGTGAAGCCGAAACAGGCGTCACTACCATGATGACGGACATCGGTATGGACACCGGTGATATGCTCCTTAAAACCGCCACACCGATCGACCCCGATGAAACGTACGGCGCGCTCAGTGACCGTCTTGCCGTGCTCGGCGCGGAACTGCTTCTGAAAACGCTTGATGCGCTTGAAGCAGGGACGCTCGTGCGCATTCCGCAAAACCCGGAAGAAGCGACCGTCTGTCATATGCTGACAAAAGAAGACGGACATATCGACTGCACGAAACCTGCAAAAGCAGTTCACGATCTCGTGCGCGGAACGAACCCGTGGCCGTGTGCATTCGTACTGCTCGATGAACAGCCCCTGAAAATCTTCGAGACGAAACGTACGAATGAAGTATTCTCCGCCGCTCCGGGAACGCTTTGCGAACGCAGCGGAAAGCTGTATCTTTGCTGTGTCGACGGCGCGCTGGAAATTGTTTCATTGCAGGCAAGCGGCAAAAAGCGCATGGACGCCGGAACGTTTTTGCGCGGGTGTCCCTTGGACGGGAAAACGGTATGCTGAACGTACGGCGCGCGGCGCTCGAAACGCTTATCCGTATCCTTGAGGACGGCGCATACGCAAATCTTGCGCTGAAGGAATCTGCGTCCGCAGTCGATCCAAAGGATGTCCCCTTTCTCTATGCGCTGGTCAACGAGACGATCGCGCGCGCTGCGTATCTGGATTACGTATTCACGCACTTCTGCAGGCGGCAGAAACGCGCAGTCAGAAATATTCTGCGCATGGCGGGCACGGAGCTCTTGTTTCTCGACACGCCTGCGCATGCCGCGATCGACGAAGCGGTGAAGCTCTGTCGGTCGATCGGAAAGAAGGACAACTGCGGACTTCTGAACGCAGTCCTGCGTCGGCTTGACCGGGAACGTGACGCCCTTCCCCCGCTGCCCGAGGATCCCATCGAACGGCTGTCAATCTTTTACGGCGTTCCGGCGTTTCTTACCGCAGAGTGGATCGAAACGTACGGTGAAGTGGAAACGGAATTGCTGTTAAAGCATCCGCCGCTCGGGACTGTCGTTCGCGCACAGTATCCGTTTACAACGAACGAACTGCGAAACGCTCTGCCGGTCACTTCCGCTCCTTGCTCTCTCGATCCGAACGGGCTGCGGCTTTCGGAAGGGTTTGATCTTGCACATAGTCCTTTGTTTACCTCCGGCAAGCTTGCCGTGCAGGGCGAAGGCGCGATGCTGATTTCTAGGGCATTAGGCGATGTTCACGAAAAAAAAGTTTTGGACGCCTGTGCTGCGCCGGGCGGAAAGAGCGCGTATATCGCTTCTCTTTCCGAAAACACGGCGAAGATCACGGCATGGGAGCTGCATCCGCATCGGAAGGAACTGATGGACAGGACGTTTGCACGGCTCGGCGTCTCGGCAAACACGGAATGCCGCGATGCCGCCGTGTTCGATCCGGTATTTGAAGACGTGTTTGACGCCGTGCTTCTGGACGTTCCCTGCAGCGGGTTCGGGCTTTTAAGCGAAAAGCCGGACGTTCGGCTGCACAAGAATGAAGCCGCAGTGAACGCGCTGACTGCAACGCAGGACGCGATCCTTGACGCCTGCTGCCGTTATGTGCGGCACAGCGGAACACTTGTCTACGCAACCTGTACGATCGTACGACGTGAAAACAGCGAACGCGTGCGTGCTTTCCTCGCCTCTCATCCCGATTTCGTACTTGAGGATGAACGGCAGCTTTTGCCGACGCGTGACGGCACGGATGGATTCTATTACGCAAGAATGAAAAGGAGCTGAACCGATGTACTGGATGGACATGAACGATACGGAGATCGCCGAAACCGTCGGCTCGTTCGTCGTACCGAAATTTCGCATCTCACAGGTGACCGAATGGCTCCGTAAAGGCGTTCGTCCGCAAGAAATGACGAACCTTCCGAAGGATCTGCGATCCAAGCTCGATACGATCCCCTTCGGCGGTGCGACGATCTTTGATAAGCGCGTTTCGCCGAAAGACGGTACGAAAAAATATCTGTTTGCGCTGGAGGACGGCAATCTTGTGGAAGGCGTTCTGATGCGCTATTCCTACGGCAATACGGTGTGTCTTTCCACGCAGGTCGGATGCAACATGGGCTGTCGGTTCTGCGCAAGCACGCTGGAAGGCTGTGTGCGTTCACTTCGACCGGGTGAAATGCTTTCCTTCCTTGCCGAAATCGAACGCGACGAACCGCCCGTTGACGGAAAGCCGCGCACGGTTACGAACATCGTTCTGATGGGCAGCGGCGAACCGCTCGACAACTACGACAATGTCGTAACGTTTTTACGACGCGTCACGAGCGAACAGGGGCCGAATATTTCCGCACGGAACATTTCGCTTTCAACCTGCGGGATCGTCCCGAAGATCTATCGTCTGATCGAAGACGCACCGCACGTGACGCTGTCGATCTCGCTGCATGCGCACTCGAACGAAGTTCGGTCTGAGCTGATGCCGATCAACAAAGCGTATCCGATCGAACAGGTGCTGGAAGCGGCAAAGGCGTACGCCGACAGGACCGGGCGGCGTGTTGTGTTCGAATACGCGCTGATCGGCGGAAAGAACGATTCCGAAGCGGACGCGGACGCGCTTGCCGCAAGGCTTAAAGGCCTCCTCTGCCATGTAAATCTGATTCCGCTGAATCCCGTTAAGGAGCGCGGGCTTGACGGCGTGACAAGATCATATGCGCACCGTTTCCGCGAATGGCTCGAAGAGCGACATATATCGGCAACGGTACGCAGAGAAATGGGCACCGATATCGAAGGTGCGTGCGGACAATTACGAAGGAGGGTTCTCAATGAAATTCGCGGGTAAGACGGAAACCGGACTCCGAAAGCAAAACGAGGATAACTATATGCTGCTGCATACCGATACGCTAGACGCGGTCGCCGTATCCGACGGTATGGGCGGACATCAGGCGGGCGAGATCGCAAGTCAGCTTGCCGTCGAAGCGCTCAAAAACCGGCTTCTTTCGGATCCTTCGGATCCGGAGGCGGCGTTGTCCAGCGCCTTCGCCGAAGCGAACCGCGCCGTGCACGACCTTGCTTCCAAAAATGATGATATGTACGGCATGGGCTGTACACTCGTCGCCGCAATCCTTGAACCGGATCGGTTCGTCGCAGCCAACGTCGGCGATTCCCGTCTCTATCATTTCGACGGCAATATGCTTCTCCAAATCACGCATGACCATTCGTTCGTTGCGGAGCTCGTTCGCCGCGGTGCGATCACGTCGGAGGAAGCCAAGACGCATCCGCGCCGCAATCTCATCACGCGTGCAATCGGTACGGAAATGCGTGTAGCTGTCGACATATTCTCCTGTGAATGGAAAAAGAACGATATGCTGCTGCTCTGCTCAGACGGTCTTTGCGGCGTTCTGGACGATACGGAAATGGCCGCATTTCTTCGTAACCGCACAGATCTTGAAGCGACTTGTACCGCGCTTATTCAGCGTGCGCTGACTGCAGGAAGCCGTGACAATATCACCGTGGTGCTTGCCGTAAACGACGGAGGCGAAGCATGATCGGAACGATCCTTGAACGCAAATACAGGATCGTTGAGCTGATCGGAAGCGGCGGCATGGCGCAGGTCTATAAAGCTGTCAACATGAGCAACCGCAAAATCGTTGCCGTTAAAATGCTCAAGGATGAATATAAGGACGACGCGGAATTTCTTCGTCGATTCTCCCGTGAGGCAAATGCGATCCTGACCCTTTCCCATGAAAACATTGTCCGCGCGTATGGTGCCGGGACACATGACGGCATGCCGTATCTTGTTATGGAATATGTCGAAGGGCATACCCTGAAAGACTTGATTTCCTCGAACGGCGCGCTGCCAGTACGCACGGCCATCGGCATCACCTGTCAGATCCTCGATGCGCTTTCCGCCGCGCACGCGCACGGCATCATCCATCGTGATGTCAAGCCGCAAAACGTCATTGTCACCGATAAAGGACGGGTCAAGCTGGCAGATTTCGGCATTGCGCGTGAAGCAAAGGCGTCAACCGTAACCTTCTCCGGCAGCAAGGTCCTCGGATCTGTGCATTATATCTCACCGGAACAGGCAAAAGGCACCGTTGCGACCGAGCAGAGCGATTTATATTCTGTGGGCGTCTGTCTCTATGAAATGCTGACCGGCACCGTTCCGTTCGAAGCGGATTCCACCGTAAGCGTCGCGCTGATGCATCTGCAGGAGAAACCGGTCCCACCTGTTCAGCTTGTTTCGGACCTACCCCATTCGCTGAACGATATCGTATTAAAAGCGCTTGAAAAAGATCCGGAAAAGCGTTATCAAACAGCACGTGACATGCGCATCGATCTGGTCCGTTCGCTTTCCGATCCGAACGGTACCTTTGTCAATGACCCAAATGATAAGGGTCAAAAAACCGTTGCACGCCCTTCGATCTATGTTCTGATCGCCGCGGGTGTGTTCCTGCCGATCTTTTTGATCGGGATTTTCGTACTGATCTACGCAACCTCCTGCCGTACTGCTCCGGATCATGAAAGCAAGCCGGAAGAAACTACCGCCGTATTTACGACCGATATGCCTGCACAGGAAACAAAAGATCCCGGCGAAGAATCGGTCATCGTCAGTTACCCGATTCCTGAGCTGATCGGTTATTCTCTTGATGACGCTCTTCGTATTCTGTATCAGACTTACGGATTCACGAATCTGTCGGTAGAGTTTACCGACGATGCTTCGCGCTATTCCCGTCCGAATACGGTTGTTGCAATGTTGATCCCGGGAGTTACTCCCGAACTGTTGTTTGAAGTGCCGACGCCAACGCCGCTGCCTACTCTGACCGCCGAGCCGTTGACGCCGGAACCGGAAACGCCTACTCCTTCCCCAACGCCCTCACCGACACCGGTCGGTGATACGGATACGATTGTCACGGAGCCGTCCGATACGCCGATGATCGACTACGTTCCGCAGGGAACGGATACGCCTTCTCTCGAACCGACATCCTCGTCTTCACCTATGCTGACGCCGACGCCCGAGCCTTCCCATGAACCGAAGCTCTCCACGCTCTCCTACCCCTGCAATACGGAACTTCGTCTGGTTGTCTACAGAACCTCTGTCGGATCCTGCAAGGCGGATATCTCGTTTCCCCTTTCTTTCGGGGAGGAAGATTCGATTCTGCTTGTCGAGATCGGTTTTGAAACCGCGACGTTCGAAGAGATCCCATACCGTGTCATACTGCATTCACGGTTGCGGCAGAGTGAAAAAAAACCGGACGTTCTGGAAAACGCGACCGTGTACTGGTATGAGCCGGTAACACGAAATATGTACCTTTACGTAAACGGGATCGCGCAGTCTTCTCCGCAGTCTGTATCCTTTGCCAAATGACAGAACAGGGTCTTTTACTGAAAGGAATCGGCAGCTTCTATGAAGTGCTGACAGAATCGGGCGAAACCGTGACCTCTAAGGCGCGCGGCGTATTTCGCAAAGAAGGCGTCGTGCCGACTGTGGGAGATCGCGTTCTCATCGAGCGCAAGGAACAGGGATACGCACAGCTTACCGAGATACGGCCGCGCAAAAATCTTCTCATCCGACCTCCCGTCGCCAACGTAGATCAGCTTCTGATCGTACTGTCCGCATCCGTTCCAGAGCCGGACTGGCTGCTGCTTGATCGAATGATCATCTCCGCAAAACGAACAGGCATTGAAGCGGTACCTATACTCAATAAAATGGATACGGCAGACGAAGGGATCATAAACCGGTTCCGAACGGAGTATCATGCGTTTCCGACGCTGTTTGTAAGCGCTGAGACAGGCGAAGGACTTGACACGCTGCGGATGCAGATGCGCGGCAAGGTAAGCTGCTTTGCGGGACAATCCGCCGTCGGAAAATCTTCCATATTAAATGCGCTGATTCCCGGACTGCATCTTGAAACCGGCGTGTTGTCAAAAAAGACGGATCGCGGCAGACACACCACTCGTCATGCGGAGCTTTGGCCGTACGAAAACGGCGCAGTGCTCGACACGCCAGGCTTCTCTATGTTCGAAACGGAGTGCCTCGAACAGGAAGAACTGGACGCCTGCTACCCTGAATTTTTACATGCGTTCCCCTGTCGTTTTCCCGGATGCATGCATATCAGTGAACCGGACTGCGGCGTAAAAGCGTTGCTATCGTCCGGTGAACTGACACCGGAACGATATGAACGGTACTGCGAAATTGCATTGGAATACCAAATGAGGAGGAAACATCGTTATGATTAAGATCGCGCCATCGATTCTGTCTGCAAACTTTGCCGCTTTGGGCGAAGCCGTTTCCAAACTGTCCACGCAGGGTGCAGATTGGGTCCATTTTGACGTGATGGACGGTAATTTCGTTCCGAATATCACATTCGGCCCCGATATGTGCAAAGCGCTTCGACCACTGACGGAACTGCCGATTGACGTACATCTGATGGTTGAGCATCCGAGCGACTGGATCGAACCGTTTCAAAAAGCCGGTGCGGACATTCTGACGATCCACGCGGAATCTTCAGAACACCACCTGCACCGGGCATTGCAGTCGATCCATGCCGCAGGCATGAAAGCCGGTATTGTGCTGAATCCCGCAACGCCGATCAACGTGTGCATTCACCTTTTACCGGAATGTGACCTTGTACTTTTAATGAGCGTCAACCCCGGCTTCGGCGGACAGTCGTTTATTCCTGAAACGCTCAATAAGATCCGTGCTTTGAAAGCAGAGATCGAAGCTCGAGGGCTGAATACGCTTATCGAAATCGACGGAGGCGTCAATCCGAATACCGCGAGGCAATGCATCGAAGCCGGCGCGGACGTGCTCGTCGCCGGAAGTGCTGTTTTCAAAGCATCTGATCCCGCCGAAATGATCCGGACTTTGCGCGGATAGATGCGTTTCATAAAAAACGCGGCATGCACGCCGCGTTTTTTGTTATGGTTCTTCTTTTTTCGGGAAACATATCCCCCATATCTTCACGGGATGCTGATTGATCGACCGCTGGCTCTTTAGAAACGCCGAAAGCGTCATCGCCGCCGGTCTGCTGAAATGATTATAAAATGTATACGTCCCATCAGAATTTGCGATCCCGGCAACGTAATGCGCGCCGAACCAGTACCACGCAAGCACGATCACACCGTCAAAGGGTTCTGTGCATATTGCTTGCTTTGGACGAAACGCGGTCACCTCGAAACCCTTTTTACGTAAGTTTTTTGCGATCGAGGACGGGCGTGTCCCGAGCAGACCGAAAAAGTTGGTTTTAATCTGCTTTCGGTCTGCATAATATGGCTCAAAGCGAGTCTCCTCATCGGCTGCACGTTCGATGTTGTACAGCGCGATGAGCCCGCATCCGTTTTTTTCCATCGTGCCGAAGCGTCCGTAACGGCGCGTACCGAAACGTTCGTCGGTCTGTGAGTTCAACAGACCGTAATCGTTCGTCTCATTCATTCTGTCCTCCTTTCAGCCGTTGATATCCGTGTAACGGTCATAATTCGGCTCCGGGTTGATCGTGTAGATGCCCTTGCTTCGTTCCATCCATCCCATACCGACAAACCCTCTGCGCACCGTACAGTAATCTGGATGCACCTCGGAGATGATCGCGTTGACTTCCTTTTCCGTATAGGTGCGGTCCGGCTCAAAGCGGGAAAAAATCTCGCGATAGATGATGAGCCGTTTTTTCAGCTGCGCCGGCATTTGTTCGCAGAAACCGTTCGGCATAAAGCTTTTCAGCACCTTGCGCCGATACTGCTCCTCGCGAAGCGCTTCCGCCGTTTCGCCTTTGTCCTTACGGAAGATCAGTTCTTCAAGCGTGAGTCCGAACACGTCGCGCCGCAGAGAGTAGACCATATAATACTGCTCTCTCCTTGCGTTGACAAGCCCTGCCGCCATCAGCTTCTTCATATGGAAGGAAACCGTCGCCTGTGAAAGATTCAGTCGTTCCGCCAATAGCTCGGCATAGCAGTCCTTTTCATCAAGCGCGCGCAGAATGCGAAGACGCGTCTCATCCGCGATCGTTTTCAGTAGATTCAGCGTTTCATTCTCCATTCCGTTCCGCCTCCCGCAATACGTCGAGCGCAAACTGCACGGTGATCGCTTTCTGCTCCGCACGATCCGACGCGTCGTAGTCGCCGAGCTTTCGCTGCTGCTCCGCTTCTTCGGAGAAGGATCCGATCAGCGTTTCGAGCGCGTTCGGCCGCATTCCCTCGTGCTCCACGCTTCCGAGCACTTTCAGCATGTCGCCAAGCATACTCGCTTTCATCAGATGGATCGACTGCGCGCGCTTATCACCCTTCTTTGCCGCTTCCGCAGCGAGCGCGGTTTCGCGTTGCGCTTCTTCTTTAAGTGCTGTGTTGTACCGTTCCAAAATATGCAAAACAGATACCTCCTTTCATTTCGATATTCATCGAAATCATTTTAGCATCTGTTTTGATGTATGTCAATATATTTAGTTGAAATCAACAATCACTTCGTTGAATTTCTTATTCTTTCCATAATTGAGAGCCCACGGGGAGCTTCCCCATCCCGAACCGGTCGGCGCGAAGGGCGTTGTGAAGTTCTTGACCTTGGTGTAATCGAAAGTCTTTGCGACTTTGATCGCAAGGTCCTGCACATCCGCCAGCTTCTTGAGATATTGTTGACCGATCTCATTCAGGGAATTACTCTTGCCGTTCCGCGCTTTTTTCGCTTCCTTGTTCGCCTCGGTACGAATCTCTTCCAGTTCCTCAACGCATGCCTTATACTCTTCAAACAGTTGTCTGTCCTCGTCCGAATACTTTCTCTCGGTCTCAGTTGACGCATAGAAGACGCTGCGTGAAGCGAGATGAATCCCTTCGCCATAGCTATCGGTTCCTTCCGAATTGGTCGGTTCGGCTGTGGGCTGAATGGTCGGCGGATCGGTCGGAGGCGCATCGGTCGGATCGGGGGTTGGATCGTCGGGTGGCGGTGTGGGCGGATCGGTCGGGACGTCTGCCGGTGTTTCACTTGGGCTCGGAGAGGGTGAAACCAACGGGATTTCATTGTCCTCATCGATCAGCTTCTGTACATACTTGGTCAGCGGATCAAGAAGCTCTTTATAATGCGTATAGAGCATATCGCACCAGGTATAACGACCGTACTTCAACGTGTACTTCGAATACTGACTGACCTTTTTGTGATAAACCTTGTTGATGATATCAACGCGATTTGCCTGATCGGTAAAGCAGAAATTCCATTGGAACAATGACGTAAGAGATCCGCTCATGGAATACATACCGATGTTCTCCGGATCAAGGTTATAGGCGAACGCTGCAAGCGACGCCGTCTGCGCAAACGTGCAATTGGTGAACAAGTCACCGTCAAAGGTATCGACGATCTCCGGGATCTTTGTGATCATTCGATCGGCTTTCATTTGTTTGAACAGCGCGATCAGCATACGTTTCTGTCTGTCAACCCGTCTGGAATCGCTCGTTTCGCTTGCGGAAAGTCCGTTCTCCGCTTTGCGGACGCGGCAATAATCCAGAAACGCCTGCCCGTCGATGTGCTGTAATCCTTTTTCATAGGATCTGCCCTGAATATGGAAATTGATGTCCATGTCATAATCGAGTCCGCCGCAGAGATCGACAAGATCTTTCAGCGACGTCATGGTGACTGCGTAGTAATAATCCACCGGAATCTCGCCGCCGAGCATCCACTCTGCCGCTTCGCAGACCTTTTCGAGGCCCTTCGGATTCTCTGAGCCGTCTTTCTTATAGAGTCCGCCGCCGCAATTCAGGGAAGCGTTCAGTTTATAGATGCCCTTGACGCCGGGGATGCTTGCATACGTATCTCGCGGCAGCGAGATCAGATCGGCGCGATTCTCCGCAAAATTGACTGCAAGGATCATCATGACGTCGGAATGCCATTCCTTTTTGCCGTTCCACGTCAATCTTTCATCGGAGTAGTCTACACCGATCAAGAGAATATTGACGATATCCTTCATCATCTGTGGGTCTGCCTGCTCCAGCAGTTTCTCGTATGGATCGACCGTCGGTTCGGGAGTTGACGTCGGCGCTTGCGTCGCGTCGGCATTCGGCGTTTCCGCAGGCAGGACGTTTGCAGATGTGGATTCCGGTTCTTCCGTCGAAATAATGATAATATCCGTATCTCCGGTTTCCGGCTGTTCAACTTCGCCGTTGCGTTCACCCCTTGCTGCGCATGATCCGTCGTTTCGGAAAGCGGTTCCCGAACCAAGCGAACTGAAGATCAGCGCCGCAATGATGCCGAGCAGCACTGCACAGCCGGCTATCGAAGCGAATAGGATGATCTTTTTCTTTGTTGTCATATTCAACGATCCTTTCGGAGCTTTTTTCTTAATCATACTCTCCTTTTTCGGAAAATGCTACGCAATTGATGATTCGTTACGAACATTTTACAAAAACAACGAAAATCAAATCCTTTCTTTAAAATATACTCCGTTTCTCTTCATTTGGTTGCAAAAATAGAAAAAGGGGCTTTCTTTTCCAGGCATTTGTGCTATACTGTAGATTGATTTAATATGGAGGATTGTACATGATCGTAGTCATTCCAGCGTACGAACCGGATGAAAAATTGCTCGGCGTACTCAAAGATTTTACCGAACAGACAACTTTCCCGATTGTGGTTGTCAATGACGGCAGCAGTGAAGTATGCCGTCCCGTATTTGATGCAGTCAGGAGCTTTTCACGCGTCACGCTGCTTGAACATGAAAAAAATCGCGGCAAGGGTGCCGCTATGAAAACGGCGTTTGCATATATCAGGGACAACTACCCCGCTGAAGAAGGCGTTCTTACGGTAGATGCGGACGGGCAGCACCTTCTGCATGACTGTCTCAATGTTTGTGAGACGTATCAAACGCATCCCGATCTTCTGGTCACCGGTTCCCGGCGCTTTAAGGGAAAGGTCCCGATTCGAAGCCGCATCGGAAACAGCATTACCCGCGGCGTATTTCACCTGACCACCGGCAGCCGTGTTTATGATACGCAGACGGGTCTTCGCGCGTTTTCCGTAAGCCGTATTCCGGAAATGCTCGATCTGCACGGCGACCGGTACGAATACGAGATCCACCAGCTGCTGCACTGCAGTTCGAAGGGTTCCGGCGTGCTTGAGGTCCCGATCGAAACGGTTTACATCGACGATAACAGCTCATCCCATTTCGATACGCTGCGCGATTCGATAAAGATATATAAAGTCATCTTTAAGTTTCTCGGACCGACGTTTCTGAAATTCATGTCGACGTCTTTCGTAAGCTTTCTGATTGACTTTTTAAGCTTCTGCCTCATCTTCTACGGCGTTGTAGCCGCATTCGGCGGATTCTCCGTTGCAAAGGAAATGTTCTCCTTCCGGCGTGAGGTCACGGAAAAATGGTCTGAAATACTAATTTCGCTGAATCCGATCGTTTTTGTCGGAGGTGGTGCGATCCTTCGTATGGTATCGCTCGTGTTGGCGCGCGTGATCTCTGGCTTCTGCAATTACCTCCTGAATCGGCGTTTCGTCTTCGATGGCTCCAAGAAGGAACGGAATATTTTGAAGTACGCTCTGGCCGCCGTTTCGGTCCTGCTTCTGAATTGGTTGTTCATCGAGCTGTTTACAAACCTCGGCGTTCCCGCATGGCTTGCGAACATCCTGGCGCAGCTGATCTGCTATCCGATCTCCTTTGCACTGCAGCGAATCTTTGTGTTCCACGGCAGAAAGCAATCGTAAAACCATGTCCGAAAAACGTCCCGTTCTTTCCAAAACCGCACAGGCGGTGATCACATTGATCGCCGTCGTGTTGCTGAACCTCACGATCGTTTTTTCTGCAGTCTATATTCTGTTCCATCTTCTCGAATACTACAATCCGCATTCGTTCATCTACGCGAACATCCCGTGGCTTCCGATCGTCATTCCGATCCTGCTTGTGCTGTCTGTACTGCTGTTTGACTTCCTTCGGATCTGCGGAGCCTTCAGAAACCGGCATTTCAATAAGAGCCGTATGATGCTGATTGTTCTCTGTGATCTCATCCTGTTTGCCGCGCTATCGCTGACGCTGTACATGAAGACCTGCACGACCTCACTCGTTGAGCTGAACGATATCGAAGAATATGCGCTTCCCACTCCTGTTTCCGTAAATCCGCAAACGCCGCTCCCCGTCACAGACGTCGAACCGACGGACAGCGTATTGGAGCATACCCAAGCTACGCCTGTACCGACGCAGGCGCCCATCGTACCGCTGTCCGAGAAGTTCCCGGAGAAGTTCAGCGGAACGCCGAACGAGGAATCATTTGACAAAACCAACGTTGTTGAAACACTTGCCGACGGGACGGAAAAAGTGCTGATCTATACATACAGCGGGAAGAACGCGGCGGTCGATATTTATCATTATCAAAAGAATAAGCTCGAATATCAGGTCGCCGATATCTATGTGCGCGACGCAAACTGCTTCAAAACGAATTACAGCATTTCATACCATCGTAATCAGATCACGCAATTCTACGCCGAGCAGATTCATTCGATCGTTGCGACGAACGGCGACAACTTCAATTCGGGTAAAATCGAAGATGGGATTGTAATCCGCAACGGCGCGCAGCTCTATCCGGAAGACGGCTCACGACAGACGAAGTTCACCCGCGATCTGTGCGTGCTGTACAGCGATGGATCGATGCGCGTATATGACTGCGTGCTCGACACGATCGACTATGATGAGATTCTTTCGAACTACCCGCGCCAGGCGTTTTATTTCGGGCCGAAGCTTCTGAACGACGACGGAACAGCAAAGACAAAGTTCAATTCCAATCTTGGCAAGGTCAATCCGCGAACGGTCCTCGGCTATTACGAACCCGGACATTACGCGCTGCTCGTGGTACTCGGCACGCGCGACATGATCGACTTCCGCGGCAAGAATCTCGGCAACGGCAAGTCGCCCGGCATGACGCTGATCGAGCTGTCCGCGCTATGTGAGGATCTCGGATTCTCAATGGCATACAATCTCGACGGCGGCGGTTCATCCAGTATGGTCTGGAATCAAACCGTATTCGGTCACAACGACCGCACGCACAGCGATATCCTCGCTGTTGTGGACCCGTAAGGAGGTGCTTATGAACAAAAAGATCCGCAACATCGCAGCGCTCCTTGCGCACATCTGTCTCATCCTTGCAATCGTATATCTCGGATTCTTTATCGTTTGCTCGGTACGCGCACATAATGCCGATGCTTCCGAACAAAAGGATCTGTATCTTCAACAGGCGATGCATGAACACGATTTCTCTTTCATTACAGTCGGCAGAGCGCTCTCCGATCATAACGACCCTGCACGTGAGAACATGCTCATTGCACTCGATCTTGTCGTCCCCTTGCTGTGCCTCGCTTCCGGCATTCTTCTGCAGCTTGCCATGATTCGTCCGCGCCGCAAGCACAAACTTGAAAAACAATCTCAATCTACACAATACAGGAGGTAAGTATGAACCAATCCGATCTTGACCGCACCAATGCGTTGCTCGATTTTATCGAGCGCTCCCCCGTCAGTTTTGCCGCCGTAAAAACCGCGCAGTCCATGCTGGATGAAGCGGGCTACGTTCGTTTGTCTTTTCGGAATGTATGTGATCTTGCGCCCGGCGGCAAGTACTACGTCACGCGCAACGGCTCCTCGCTGATCGCTTTTATCGTACCGGAAAACCCGAACACGGGCTTTATGATCGCAGCAAGCCACAGTGATTCTCCGTGCTTTAAGCTGAAGACCGATTCCGAAGTTGTCATGTTTGACCGGTATCTGAAGCTCAATACAGAGGGCTACGGCGGGATGATCTGCTCGAGCTGGTTCGACCGTCCCCTCTCCCTTGCCGGACGCGCTATCGTGAAAAACGGCGCGGCATTTGAAACGCGCGTCGTGACGTTTGACCGCGACCTCTGCCTGATCCCGAACGTATGCATCCACTTCAACCGGGAGATCAATAACGGCTATAAGTATAACAAAGCGGTCGATACGCTTCCGCTTCTTTCCAACACAAATGAAAAAGGTTCTGTATTGAAGCTTGTTGCGGACAAACTCGGTGTCGAACCGGATGCCATTGTTTCCATGGATATGTTCGTCATCAACCGTACGCGCGGATCGGTCTTCGGTGCGGACGATGCCTTCTTCTGTGCGCCTCGCATCGACGACCTGCAATGCGCATACACGACGCTGGCTGCTCTGATTGAAGCAGAGAGCCCGAAGGCGATCCCGGTCTATGCGCTGTTTGACAACGAGGAGGTCGGCAGCGAAACGAAGCAGGGCGCCGCAAGCACGTTCCTGTTTGACGTTTTGACGCGCGTTGCCGCGCATTACGATCGTACGCTGTCCGAGATGCTTCCGGCGTCCTTTATGCTTTCGTGCGACAACGGGCATGCGCTGCATCCGAATCATCCGGAGCTAAGTGACGCAAAAAACGCGCCGCATCTGAACGGCGGCGTTGTCATCAAGCACAACGCAAACCAACGCTATGCGACCGATGCACTGTCCGAAGCGCTCTTTACCGAGATCTGTAAACGTGCCGATGTTCCGGTTCAGCATTTTGCAAACCGCAGCGATATTGCGGGCGGCGGAACCCTGGGCAGCATCAGCAACACGCGCGTTTCGCTGAAGACGGTCGACATCGGGCTTGCGCAGCTTGCTATGCACTCGGCAGTCGAAACCGGCGGTGTCAGGGATACCGACTACATGATCCGTGCGGCAAAAGAGTTTTATGAAAGCGCGCTGACCGTCTCCGAAGAGGGTGCGATCGTACTTGAATAATAAGAATACAGCGAAAGCAGGGATTTCATTTCCCTGCTTTCTTTGTATTCAAAAATTGACGGATTGCTAAGAGCTTCAGCCTCTTCGGAAGAACGCCGTAAAGGAGCAGAAGCGGATTGCGGTTCAGGCTGTATGTAAAGTGCGGATGTTTTGCAGTAAGTGCTTTCTTGACTTTCTTTGCAACGGCTTCCGGCTGGACCGCTCTTGCTTCGACCGTTTTTGTGACGCGCAGGAACTTTTCCGCAACATCCGGATAGTGCGTTGTGCGGTCCGTAAACGTTTCAATGCTTTTCACCGAATCAGAAAGAAGCGGCGTTTCGACCGCGCCGGGACGAATGACAGAAACGGAAATGCCGAGAAGCTGCAGCTCCATCGCAAGCGAGAACGCGTACTTGTCGAGCGTGCCTTTGGTGATCCCGTACAGTCCCGTGAACGGCAGCGGATGGAGATCCGCAAGCTCGCTTGTGACGAGCACGACGCGGGCGCCGGTATGTAAGAACGGCAGAAACGTTTTGATTGTGCGGTACGCGCCGAACACGTTGATCTCGAAGATGCGGCGCATCCGGTCCTCGTCGATCTCCACGAGCGAATCCGCCTCATAGATCCCCGCCATATAGACGATCACGTCGAGCGAACCAGTGAGCGTCTTTGCCGTGTCAAACGCCGCCGCGACCGCGTCCGGATCGGTAAGGTTCGCAAAGATCGGCGTAACGCCCTCCGGCATCGCCGTGCCCGGGCGGTCGACACCGAGCACGCGCGCGCCGTCCGATAAAAGCATACGGGCGCAGGCGGTTCCCATTCCCCCACCTGCGCCGATCAATAAAACCGTTTTCATTATTGTTTCGAAGCTTTCAGAAGCGCTTCCCATTCCTTCACGATCCTGCGGTCGTCAAAATAGTTGATGCGCATCGCTGCTCTGACGCGGGCAAGCGTTTCATTGGTGACCTCGACTGCTTTCTTCGTGCCTTCTGAAAGGACGTCATACACCGCGTCGATGTCCGCTTCCCACTTTGCGCGTGCGGCGCGGATCGGTGCAAGCTCCGATTCGAGCACGTTGATGAGAAACTTCTTGCAGGTCCCGTCGCCGAGGCCCCCGCGCGTATAGTGCGCTTTCATCTCGTCGAGGTTTGCATATTCGGGCAAAAACTCTGCAAAGTGCGCATCAGTCGCGAACGCGTCAAGGTATGTGAACACGACGTTGCCTTCAAGATGTCCGGGATCCTCGATGCGAAGGTGCTGCGGATCGGTGAACATCTTGCCGTTGATCTGCTTTTTGACGGTCTTCGCATCGTCGGACAGATAGATGCAGTTGCCGAGCGATTTCGACATCTTCGCCTTGCCGTCAACGCCCGGAAGTCGCCTCTGCGTCTCATTTTCCGGGATCAGCGCCTTCGGGAACACGAGCGTTTCGCCGTAGATGCGGTTGAACTTCTCGACGATCTCGCGTGTCTGCTCGATCATCGGAAGCTGATCCTCGCCGACCGGAACCACAGTCGCGTTGAAAGCGGTGATGTCCGCCGCCTGCGACACCGGATAGCTGAAAAATCCCGCCGGAAGCCCCTCGTCCGCAAAGCCACGCATCTGGATCTCCGCCTTGACGGTGGGATTTCTCGAAAGGCGCGCGGTCGTAACAAGATTCATATAATAGAATGTCAGCGCATGCAGCGCGGGCAGCGCGGACTGGATACAGATCGTGGATTTAGAAGGATCAATTCCGACCGAAAGGTAATCGAGCGCAACCTGAATGATGTTGTCACGGATCTTTGCGGGATTGTCCGCGTTGTCCGTCAGCGCCTGATCGTCCGCGATCAGAATGTTGATTGCGTCGAATTTGCCGGAATTCTGCAGCTCCACGCGCCGTTTCAGCGAGCCGACGTAATGCCCGAGATGCAGCCTGCCGGTAGGGCGGTCGCCGGTCAGAATGATGTTCTTTTCCTTATCCATAACATGCCTCCGCAGGAAATTTTCGTATATGGTGCATTATACCGCAAAAATGCCGGTTCGTCCATACCGAGTTTCTTGAAACTGTGTGTATTTTATGATAGAATGCACAAAACGGAGGTTTAAAATGGAACTGTTCCGATTGACCGACGCGGATTTTGACACACTCGTTCCGCTGCATGTCGCCTATAAGGACGAGATCGGCGAAGAAACGCCGTCTTCGGACGATCTTGCCGCGCTAAAAGATGCGATCCATGACGGACGCATCGTGTTTTTCGGCTGTCGTGAAGACGACATGCTCGTCGGATGCTGTTCCGTTTCGGTCACGTTTTCCACGTTTCGTTACGGTCCCTCCGGCGTCTTCGAGGACTTCTATATTCTGCCTACATACAGGCACAAGGGTATTGCACGCTCCCTCGTCCGCTTTGCCTTTGAAAACAGCGGCGTCCGTTCCATGACGGTCGGCTGTGCGGACTGCGATCTTCCGATGTACAAAGCCCTCGGCTTTTCGATCCCGATCGGAAATCTGCTTGCATACGAAGCATAACGCAAAACGCGCCGGTATTCCCGGCGCGTTTATCATCTTTTGTGTCCCGCTTTGTCAATAGCCGACGTTGCGGTCAATGATGCTGCCGTCGATCGCGTTGATCGTCAAAAACGACTGAAGCGCGTACCATCCCCTGCTGTTCGGATCGTCCGGGAACACGTCGTCATAACCGTAGCCCATGAAATCCCATACGGGAATGAGATAATAATTATCCGTATCCTGCCGCTTGACGCGCAGATAAGAGAACAGAATATCCGTAATGACCATGGAATAGACCGGGTCCGGCGCGCCGTGTCTTGCCGGATCAAGGTAGTGATGATACAGGATCTGCGTACGGAACGTCTGCATAATCTGCTCGAATGACAGCAGGGCTACGTTTTCGTTGACCGTTGCGACCGTTTCCGTCGGGCTGTCCCATTGCAAATGCGCGATCGTTCCGTTCGAGAAGTTGACAAGGATGCGCTCCATCGGAAACGTCGGCGAATAAGCCGTATTGACGCCCGCTGCATCCTTTGCCGTATCGGTCCCGCAGTAGGTGGTGTAATCATATGACGGAATGCCGTGATACAGCGGAAGGAACGTCGCCTCGAGTTCGTCATCGTCGATCCCGTGCGCAGTATGGTACTGCTTTCGCAGGGATTCGTCATTGTGCTCACCATAAGTATATTCCGCCGTTGCCGCATTGCCGAATGCATTCAACAGCAGCGCAGCGTCCGCAATCTGTTTATCGAGAGCAAACTCCGTGTCTTTCGGCGGTTCGGCATGTGTTTCAAACGCAAATGTCCCGTGCGCATACCGCAGACGATCGTTACCGGCGTTTGCCAGATCGAACTGCGCGTCGGAAAAGCTGCCCGTCCACAGCTGCATCGGACCGGGCTCCGGAATGCTGTTCAGGATTGAAACATCATTTTCCAGATACATCTGCTCCTGCGCGATCATATCGTCGTAATATGCGAAGCCGTCGCCGTAAACCTTGTTCTGAAACGCCTCGATGTGCAGTGGGATCCGCTTGATACGCGCAGAAAACACATCCCTTTGCGCCCGGTCGAAGTCATACAAATAATACGGTCCGCCGCCCAAAAGCATCCTAGCGATACGTTCCGCATCCTCCGATGCATACGTCCGGATCGCGATTTCGTCGACCGGTACCGTCGACACGTCCGGTACGTGAGGCGCCGCGTCGATCGTGACCATGATCGAACCGCCGAACACCTTGCCGGAAAAGCTCTCCTGTACCCGGTCAGGCACACCGAGCATGCTTTTGAGCGTCTCGACAGACTCCGTCCCGGTCGGCTCGGACGGTTCCGCCGTCCCCTGCGTTTGATACGCGGGCACAGGCGTCGTCTCCGTGATCGCCGCTTCCAGCCTGCCGTCCGATTTGTTTGCCACGAACTCCTCCGTCGGTGTCGGAACACAGGCGATGAGCAGAAACAGCGACGAGAGAATTGCTATCATTCGTTTCATTTTGATTTCCCCCTCAATATCCGTTCATCGGGTCGATGATGCTGCCATCGATCGCGTTGATGATCATCAGCGGAAACATATCGTAGTCAATTTCCCTCGGATAGCCTTGCGTGACACGGTCCGGATCGAACAGAAGCTTACCGCGGAACATCCAGCAGGGCACCAACAGCCCATGCTCCATATCGTTCTTTTCGCGGATACGGAACAGTCCGAGCTGCACGTCGTCCACGGTCAGCGTGCCGTTTTTGTGGATCTCATTCGCAAAGGCATAACCGAGCTGCTGCTTGAAAATCTCTTGGATCTCCGCAAACGGCAGCAGCGCCGTCGTTTCTGAGAGCACCTCCGTTTCCTGCAGTGCGCCGCGCCAATCAAGGCTTAAGAGGTTTCCGTCGCCGTCCACGACCGCAAGGATATGGCTGTACGGCCAGGTCGGCGCGACGTTCGTTTCGCTCTCCTGATCCGCGTATGCAGGATTTCCGCAATAGAGCAGGTCGGCATTTGAAAAGCGCGGCGTCAGGCGAACAAGATACGCGCGGTCATGAATGACAAATGCATCGTCGCCGCCGTTCGTCGCATTGTTTGACCAGTAGATATCGGAGATCGCCCAGTCCCCGAAACCCTCCAACTGCTTTCGTGCAATTTCCGCCGCCTGCATTGGGGAGACCTGCGCGCCGTTTACCGGTTCGGCATAGTCGGACAGTGCGATGCGATACGCTTCCATGTCACCGTTGCCTTTGTCGAAGAACACCGCGGCATACGTACCCTGATCGTTCGGGTTTGCAGCGGTAAATTCGATCGGTTCGTCGTACCGTTCCCCTGAAATCGCCGCATGATCGACGCGCGTGATGTCGTTCGGCGCGTCCGGATCGGCAACAATGTCCTGAGAAGAATATTCGACCGTATCGGGCAGCAGCGAACCGTCCCAGACCGTAAACGGCAGCGTTACGCCGTCCTCCATGGCGCGGTACTGCTCCTGCAATCGTTCAAGTTCCTCCTTTCGCCTCGCCTGCGCCGCTTCCCAATCCTCCTCGGTGGAATCCGTATCGCGCATCCACTCTGCTTTTTCCTCCGGCGTCCATTCACGCATCAGATCCTTGATCTCGCGCACCAGATCGTCGCGGTTGAAGCGAAGCTCAAACCGATAGAACGTGTCCTTTCCGAACAGGCGGCGGCAGAGCTCCAGACGCTCCTCGTTTGTAAGCGTTCGCCGCTCCACGCGGATCAGCGGAAATGCAGCGTCGTCGGTACGGACGCGGATCGGTGCGTCGACCGTGACCTGCACATTCTGCTGTGAGAGTGTGAACGCGTCCTGCATCCGATCGGGAAACTGCGCCGAGAGCGGCGTCGCATCAGTTTTGTCCGATTTCTGTTCTTCCGATAGCACCGTATCGATCAGCACGTTCGTGTCCTTTTGCTTGACGGCGTCGTAGTCCGGCGTCGGCACGCAGGCAATGAGCAATAATAACGGTAAAAGCAGTGCTATGATTCGTTTCATGATAATGTCCTCCTCATGTTTCTGCTTTTATGGTAACATCCAAATTCGTCCAAAATACGTCCGAGTTGTAAGAGAGTTGTAAGAGAGTTGTAAGAGAGTTGTAAAATCGATACAAAGCAAAAAAGACCGTTCCGAAATGCGGAACGGTCCTTGTTTGCAATATGGTTTCATGCGAGAAAATCCCGCAGCCGTTTCTTTCTTTTCTTCTTATTCGAGAAAGTCCTTGAGTTTTTTGCTTCTGGACGGATGGCGCAGCTTGCGCAATGCCTTCGCCTCGATCTGACGGATGCGTTCACGCGTGACGTTGAACTCCTTGCCGACCTCCTCGAGCGTGCGTGCCTTACCGTCGTCGAGACCGTAGCGGAGACGCAGGACCTTCGCTTCACGCGGAGTCAGCGTGTTCAGGACCTCCACGAGCTGTTCTTTGAGCAGCGCCACCGCAACTGCGTCTGCAGGCGCGGGCGCATCGTCGTCTGGGATGAAGTCGCCGAGGTGCGAATCGTCCTCCTCACCGATCGGCGTTTCGAGAGAAACCGGCTCCTGCGCGATCTTCAGGATCTCGCGGACCTTGTCCTCGGAGATGCCCATCTCCTTTGCGATCTCGTCGGGACGCGGATCGCGGCCGAGCTCCTGCACGAGCTGACGGTTCACACGGATCAGCTTGTTGATCGTCTCCACCATGTGGACCGGGATGCGGATCGTACGCGCCTGGTCAGCGATCGCACGTGTGATTGCCTGACGGATCCACCACGTCGCATACGTCGAAAACTTATACCCCTTGCGGTAGTCAAACTTTTCGACCGCCTTGATGAGACCGAGATTGCCTTCCTGAATGAGATCAAGGAACAACATGCCGCGTCCGACATAGCGTTTTGCGATCGAAACGACAAGACGCAGATTCGCTTCGGCAAGCTGATGCTTTGCATCAAGATCGCCGTCCGCCATACGTTGTGCGATCTCGATTTCCTGCTGTGCGGTGAGAAGCGGGACTTTGCCGATTTCCTTCAGATACATGCGGACCGGGTCGTCAATGTTGATGCCCTCGGTCGGTGCGAGCATTGTTTCGATCTCGGCGATCTCTTCGTCCATGTCCTCGGGAACTTCGACTTCTTCCACGATGTCGATGTTCAACTCTTCGAGCTCACCGTAGACCTTGTCCATCTGATCGGCGTCAACACCGACCTCGTTCATCACGTCCATGACCTCGTTGAACGTCAGCATGCCCTTCTGCTTACCTCTGTCCAAGAGCTCACGGATGCGTTGTTCGGCGTTGACGGGCTTAGGCTCGTCCTCCTCTTCAAATGGGTCTTCCGGTTTCTCTTCGTCTTCTTCCGGTATCTCGAGCTTTTTCTTACCCTTTGACGCTTTCTTAGGCTTTTCGGGTACATGCTTCTCATCCAAATCGGGTTCGTCCGCCGACGCGGGTTCTGCCGATTTTTCGATCGATGTGGTCTCTTCTGCTTCGTCAACCGGTTTCGGTTCCGTTTTCTTTTTGTTTTTGGGCGATTTTTTCGTCTTTTCCGGCTTAGGATCGACCGTCTCCTCAAGGAGTTCGACTGTCGTTTCACCCGCTTCCGGCTCAACCTTTTTCGGCTTTACAGCGCGTTTGATCGTCTTTTTCGGCGTTTCCGTCGCTTCGATCGGTTCAGTTGCGTCCACAACCTCTTCCTGCTTGGCCTTCCTTGTTTTTTTCGTGGTTTTTGTTTCTTCCATGTCCCGTCTCCTTATTTATTTGCCCGTATTCTTTCTGTGATCTCTTTCAAAACGGTGTCTCGTTCCTCCGCCGTTAAATCCGGTTTTTTAAGTTTTGCCTGCAAGCTTGCGATCTCATCCGCTTGATTTTCTTTGCGCATGCGTCGGATGCAATCGACCGAGGTTTCCTGAGCGTTTTCCATGGCGTCCTCTTCTTTCAGCACTGCCGACGCGATCTCCGCTTCCTTTTCGGGAAGCTCGCTGATATACGCAGCCATTGAAAACGCACTGCCCTTCTCGCACATCTGAAGAAACATTGCGCGATACGTTTCGTTTCGGATCAGTTCCGCAGCGTTTTCACCGATCGCGTATGCAAGAGCCTTCTTGTCATGCAAGCAAGCCAGCACGAGCATGCGTTCCATCATGTCACGCGGGTCATCTTCGGCGTCGATGCGTTTGCGGAATCCGCCGCGAATCGACGTTCTGACTTCGTTGATCTGCAATCCTCCGCTGCGAACGCCCTGCGCTTCCAGCGCTTCAAGCGCGTAGCCGGTCTTCTTTGCAATCTGCTTATAGTAGCGTTCCTGCTCAATCGGCTGCAGACTCGCGACGAACGCACATGCCGCCTTTGCATAGCGCTCGCGGCCGTTCTCATCATTCAGATCATATCCATTCGCCATCGCTTCAAGCTTGAACGCGTTCAGTGAAAGTGCGTTGTCCTTGAGTCTGTCAAAGCCCTCTTTGCCGTAAATCTGAACATATTCATCCGGATCGAGATCATCCGGAATCGTGATGACCCGCACCTCGAGCCCCTCGGAGTTCAAAATATCGAGCCCGCGAACGGTGGCGTTCTGCCCCGCTGCGTCACCGTCATAGGAAATATATACCGTATTGACGTATCGTTTCAAAAGTCGCGCCTGCTGCTGCGTCAGCGCTGTTCCGAGACTTGCGACAGCATTCTTTACGCCTGCCTTATACAGCCCAATCACATCCATGTAGCCCTCGACCATGATGAGATCATCGAGCTTTTCGTTTTTATGCAGATACAGCCCGTACAGATTGTTGCGCTTGTTATAGACCGGCGTGTCACCCGTGTTGATGTATTTGGGCTTTTCGTCGCCCATCACGCGCGCGCCGAAACCGAGGACCTGTCCGTTCACACCGAGAATCGGAAAGATCAGCCGACCGCGAAACGCATCATAGACCGTACCGCGTTCGGTATTTTTCACAAGCAGTCCTGCATCGACGAGTTCTTTTTCGGAATAACCCCTGCTCTTCAGAAGCTTCAAAAGCGAATCCCACGTATCTGGCGCGTACCCGATGCCGAACCGTGTGACGATTTCAGCGTTCAGGCCGCGCCTTGCAGCGTACTCCTGCGCATCCTTACCGGTTGCAGGATCTAAAAAACATCTGGAGTAATAGCGCGCCGCCTCGGTGTTCGCCTCGATCATGCGCTTCTTATACGCGCGCTGCCGCTGCATTTCTCGGTCGTTGATCTCGTTCGGCAGCTCCATGTTCACGCGATTTGCAAGCTGCTGCACCGCCTCATAGAACGTCAGCCGTTCCATGTCCATGACAAACTGGATGACCGTGCCGCCCGCGTGACAGCCGAAGCAGTAAAAGAGCTGCTTGTCCGGCGAAACGGAGAACGACGGCGTTTTTTCGCCGTGCAGCGGACAGCACGCCCAGAGCTTGCGGCCTTTCGGCTTCAGCTCGACGTATTCCGAAACGACGGAAACGATATCATTCTTGTGTAAAAGCTCATCGAGCCATGCGCTCGGAAACGCCATCGTGCGCCCTCCTTTCTCCGTAATTTAAAGATCATTCAGCTCCAGCTCTTCGGAACAAACAAATGCTCGAACGTGCTGATCGCGTAAATATCGCTCATGCCGGCGATAAAGTCCGCAACCGCGCGCTCTTTGCCTTCGGTTTCGAGCGTAAGTTGATACTCTTCATCCAGAATCTCCGGATGTTCAAAATAATACTCATACAGTGCGCGGACGACGCCCTTTGCCTTCCCCTCTTCGCTCTTGGCGATCGGATTCAGATACACACGCTCGAACATAAATCTGCGGAGCACCTTGAATTCTTCGGCATAGTCCGGTGAAAAACGGATATCAGGGCTCATTTGACTGTTTTCGATCACGTTGATGATCAGGCTGTTGATGCGCTTCGAATGCGTCGGTCCGAACAGCTCGATACAGGAACGCGGCAGATCTTCCTCGGAAAGTACCCCTGCGCGCATAGCGTCGTCGATATCGTGATTGATGTACGCAATGCGGTCTGCAAGTGAAACGACCTTGCCCTCGACCGTTGCGGGACGACCGCTGCTCGTATGGTTCACAATGCCATCGCGTACTTCCCATGTGAGGTTCAGTCCCTTGCCATCGTATTCGAGCTTTTCCACGACGCGCAGACTCTGCTCATTGTGCTTGAATCCGCCGGGCAGAAGCGCATTCAGCACCTCTTCCCCGGCATGTCCGAAGGGCGTGTGCCCGAGGTCATGTCCCATTGCGATCGCTTCGGCAAGGTCCTCGTTTAGCCGAAGTGCACGCGCGATGGTACGGGCAATCTGCGTAACTTCCAGAGTATGCGTCAGTCTTGTGCGGTAATGATCGCCCTTCGGTGCTAAAAATACTTGCGTTTTATGCTTTAATCTGCGGAATGATTTGCTGTGCAGGATGCGGTCCCGGTCGCGCACAAACTCGGTCCGAACAGGACAAAGCTCCATCGGAACATCGCGACCACGGGTGTTGACAACGAGCATCGCATAGGGCGAAAGCATCTCTTTCTCCCATTCTTCCCGCATTTTTCGGACCGATCCCTGCTCCATAGCCGCCTCCGCGAAAGTATTCTACTATTATATACGCCGAAACTCCAAAAAATCCTTTTTTCTTTTGAAAAAAGTATCATCTGTTCGATTTATGTTCTTTATCGACGCAAATCAAAAGAGCGGGAGATCGCTCTCCCGCCCTCTTTGACGGTTATGAATTATTTATACAAGCCGCGCTCGGTGTAGTGCGTATGCAGCAGCTCGTGCGCCTTGTGGCTGTTCGGCTCGCCGAGGTAGTCGCGATAGAGCGCCTGCACTTCGGGGTTCTCGTGGCTCTTACGGAGAGGCATGTTAGAATCCTCACCATAGAGGCCAGCTGCGCGCTTTGCGCGCAGATCCACGAAGTTGCGGACAGCACCGGGCTGGATCGGCTGACCGCCGCCGTTGACGCAGCCGCCGGGGCACGCCATGACTTCGACGAACTCATACTGCTTTTCGCCGCTCTTGATCATGTCAAGGAGCTTGGACGCATTTTCGAGACCGCTGGTGACCGCAACGCGGACCTTGACGCCGTTCAGATCGTATTCCGCTTCCTTGATGCCCTTGGTGCCGCGGACGTCGTGGAATTCGACCTTCTCAAGCGTCTTGCCGGTGACGACTTCGTACGCGGTACGCAGAGCAGCTTCCATAACGCCGCCGGTTGCGCCGAAGATGTGACCTGCGCCGGACGCCTGACCCAGCATCGGATCGCAGACCTCGTCGGGCAGATCCGCAAACTTGATGCCCGCACGACGGATCATGCGTGCAAGCTCGCGGGTGGTAAGCGATACGTCGACGTCAGGTCTGCCGTCCGTGCCGAGCTCGGGACGCTGAACCTCGAACTTCTTCGCGGTGCAGGGCATGATGGAAACGACGAAGATCTTCTTCGGGTCGATGCCCATCTTCTCGGCATAGTAAGACTTGACGAGTGCGCCGAACATGCCTTGCGGCGACTTGCAGCTCGACAGATTCGGAATGAATTCCGGATAGTAGTGTTCGCAGAACTTGATCCAGCCGGGGCTGCAGCTCGTGATGAGAGGCAGTTTGCCGCCGTTCTTGAGGCGTCCGATCAGCTCGGTTCCTTCTTCCATGATCGTGACGTCAGCCGCGTTGTCGACGTCGAAGACCTTGTCGAAGCCGAGACGGCGCAGCGCCGCGATCAGTTTGCCCTCGACGTTCGTGCCGATCGGCATGCCGAATTCTTCGCCGAGCTGTACGCGGACGGACGGTGCGGGACCGACGACCACATGCATTTCGGGATCGGAAAGCGCTTTCCACACCTTTTCGGTATCGTCACGCTCGGTGAGTGCGCCGGTCGGGCATACGCTGATGCACTGTCCGCAGTTGACGCAGGACGTGGTCGCGAGCGGCAGATCGAATGCGCTTGCGATGTGGGTTTTGAAACCGCGCTCATTTGCGCCGATAACGTTGCAGTGCTGGTTGTATTTGCACACAGCCACGCAGCGACGGCACAGAATGCACTTCGAGTTGTCGCGGATGAGATGGATCGCGGAATCGTCGATGTCCGGCTCGGTAGGTGCGCCCGGGAACTTATGCGCATCGCAGCCGTATTCCTGAGACAGTGCCTGCAGTTCGCAGTTGCCGCTTCTGACGCAGCTCAGACAGTCCATACGGTGATTCGAAAGCATCAGCTCGAGGGTCATCTTGCGGGATGCACGAAGCGCGGGCGTGTTCGTCTGCACCTCCATGCCCTCGGCGACCTGCATGAGGCACGCAACGGGGTTGCTGCGCGCGCCCTTGACTTCAACAACGCACATACGGCATGCGCCGATCGCGTTGATCTGCTTCATATAGCAAAGGGTCGGGATCCGGATGCCGGCAAGCTCCGCTGCTTCCAGAATGGTGGAACCCGCGGGAACTTCGATCTCTCTGCCGTTGATTTTCATTTTAACAGTATCCATAGTCGCCCTCCTTATTTCTTGACGATGGCCGAGAACTTACAGCCTTCCATGCAGGCGCCGCACTTGATGCACTTCGACTGGTCGATGACGTGCGGTTCCTTGACCTTGCCCGTGATCGCGTTTGCGGGGCAGCGGCGTGCGCAGAGCGTGCAGCCCTTGCACTTGTCGGGCTGGATCTCATAATGCATGAGGTTCTTGCAGACGCCCGCCGGGCAGCGCTTTTCGACGACGTGCGCTTCGTACTCGTCGCGGAAATACTTTAGCGTAGAAAGAACCGGGTTCGGAGCCGTCTGACCGAGTGCGCACATTGCGTTTGCCTGGATGTACTTGCACAGCTCCTCCATCTTGTCGAGGTCTTCGAGCGTGCCGTTGCCGGACGTGATCTTGTCGAGCATTTCGAGAAGACGGCGCGTACCGATGCGGCACGGTGTGCACTTGCCGCAGCTCTCGTCGACCGTGAAGTCGAGGAAGAAGCGCGCAACGTCGACCATACATGTCGTTTCGTCCATGACGATCATACCGCCGGATCCCATCATTGCGCCGATCTTCTTGAGGTTGTCATAGTCGATCGGCATGTCAAGGTACTCTGCCGGGATGCAGCCGCCGGACGGACCGCCGGTCTGAACGGCCTTGAACTTCTTACCGTTCGGGATGCCGCCGCCGATGTCGAAGATGATCTCGCGGAGCGTGGTGCCCATCGGGATCTCAACAAGACCGGTGTTGACGATCTTGCCGCCGAGTGCGAAGACCTTGGTGCCCTTGCTGCCCTCGGTGCCCATGGAGGCGAACCAGTCAGCGCCTTTCAGGATGATCTGCGGGATGTTCGCGAGCGTTTCGACGTTGTTGATGATCGTCGGCTGACCGAACAGACCCTTGTTCGCCGGGAACGGGGGCTTGTTCTTCGGCTCGCCGCGATTGCCCTCGATGGAGGTCAGAAGCGCGGTCTCTTCGCCGCAAACGAATGCGCCTGCGCCGAGACGGACTTCGATGTCGAAATCAAAGCCGGTGCCGAAGATGTCCTTGCCGAGCAGGTTGTATTCACGCGCCTGGCCGATTGCGATTTCAAGACGCTTGACCGCGATCGGGTACTCTGCACGAACGTAGATGAAGCCCTTGTTTGCGCCGATCGCATAGCCCGCGATCGCCATTGCTTCGAGGACCGCATGCGGGTCGCCTTCGAGGACGGAACGGTCCATGAACGCGCCGGGGTCGCCCTCGTCCGCGTTGCAGACGACGTACTTCTGCGGGACCTTATTCTTGGCCGCAAACTCCCACTTTAGACCGGTCGGGAAGCCCGCGCCGCCTCTGCCGCGAAGACCGGAGTCCTTCATGACCTGGATGACTTCTTCCGGGGTCATTTCGGTGAGCACCTTGCCGAGCGCGGCATAGCCGTCCATTGCGATGTACTCGTCGATCTGTTCCGGGTTGATGACGCCGCAGTTGCGAAGCGCAACACGCATCTGCGTCTTGTAGAAGCCGGTCTCCTGCAGGGACGGGACCTCGACCTTTTCGTCGCCTTCGGTTTCACGATACACGAGACGGTCGACGACACGGCCTTTTAATAAGTGTTCCGAAACGATTTCCGGAACGTCCTCGAGCTTCACGCGGCTGTAGAACGTGCCCTCCGGGTACACGATCATGACAGGGCCGAGTGCGCAAAGGCCGAAGCAGCCCGTGCGTACGACCTTGATTTCCTCAGCAAGGCCGTTCAATGCGATCTGTTCTTCCAATGCGTCTGCGATCTTGACGCTGCCGGAAGAGGTACAACCCGTACCGCCGCAAATCAAAACATGCGTACGAATCATTCTGTCTTTCCTCCGTTATGCTTCCACCGCACCGATGGTGTATTTTGTGACGGGTTTGCCGTCGATGAGATGCTGCTTAATGATCTCGGGAACCATTTCGGGCTTGACCTTGACGTAGGTCACGCGTTCTTTGTCGCCTTCGAAGACTTCGACGATCGGCTCGAAACGGCACATACCGATGCAGCCCGTCTGCGTAACAGTCACCTTATCGCCGAGGTTCTGTTCCGCAACCTGTTCCACAAATGCGTTCAGAACGGGGCGCGCGCCCGCTGCGATACCGCAGGTCGCCATGCCGACGACGACGCGGATCTCACCGGTGCCTTCACGAAGAGCGACCTTGTTTTTCATTCTTTCACGAATTTCTGCAAGTTCTTTCAATGATTTCATGAGTTTGATCCTTTCGTTTTGTAGATTTTTCTGAATATTTTCAAGCCTTCGAAGCGTATTGCTCCGTCAGCATATCCCGGATCCATGCGAGGACTTCGTATTCATCCAGCGACACGTCGTCCCCGAGAACCTGTCGTATCTCGCGCGTGTCGAGTTCGACGGTGCGGTCCGGCAAAGTATGCCGGAAAAGAAAATCCGTTTTCGCGCTGCCGCGAATCAGCAGTGTGATCGTAGAGACCACGTCGCCGAGCGGCGTAAAATCCAGATGCGTCTTATCGAACGTCGCGGAAATCTCTGTTCCGCAGTGTTCGGGATCGACCGCCCGTTCCGTCGACCGGATCGTAAGCGTCCCTCCCGTCTGCTCTGCGGCAAGCTTCAGAAGCGGGATCCCCATGCCAACCTTGCGCGTGGTACGCGTCGTGGAAAACGGGTCGACGACGGTTTTTAAGAATGCTTCACTCATTCCGTAGCCGTTGTCCCTGATCGTCAGCTTCAAAGTCGTTTCTGTTTCGTCCAACAGGATCTCGATCAGCGTCGCTTCAGCGCGGATCGAGTTTTGCGCAATATCGAGTATGTTCAGGCTGAGCTCCTTCACAGTCTTCCCTCCCTGAGCTTTCGGAACAAAGCGTGCCTTACGGCTTCCGGTTCGGTCTCATCCGTATCCAGTTCAAGCGTGCCGCCGGCCTCGCCGATCTCCCATAGACGATGTGCGTCCGAACAGACGACGATCGTGCGTCCTTCGGCAAGGTCCACATTCTCTGCATCTCTCAGCTCTGCGATCCGAAATACAGGTTCGGGCGGAAACGCGCCGAGCACTGCCAAAAGTCCGTTCGAATCGCGGTCGATGTGAGCTGGCCAGCAAACGCCGTTATGCATTCTGACGAGATCCGCTGCGGAAACGAGATCCAGATCTGTCGCCGCCGGCAGAAAGTACGGATCCTCTCCGATCTTTTCGTCCCTCTCGTTCAGAATCGGCTGTTCGCCGAAGATCTCAACGCGGTTTTTGATCTTCATTCGGTGCTCCCTTACCGCCGCTCCGAACGCAAGCGCGTCGTCAAGCATTTCAAAGAGGCACAAAAGATGAATATCCTCCGCCGTCGTCAGCTCCATGCCCGCGATCGGCACGATGCCGTATTCCTCGCATGCAGCGAAGAATGCCGGACAGTTGTCGACCGTGTTGTGGTCCGTCATCGCAACGATGCCGAGTTCATTGAGATGCGCCATGCCCGCGATGTTGCAGGGTGTCATATCCATGTCCCCGCAAGGAGACAGGCACGAATGCAGATGCAGATCGTACGCGACCGTCCTCATTTGAGTAACGCGCCGACTTCGGTGCAGACCTCAAATGTTGACTTTTCGGTGAGAATCAGATTCAGACCGTGCAGTTTTGCGGCATTGACCGCGGCTTCGTCCGGGCGAACGCCCTCCGAGAACACGATACAGGCGCAATCCGTCAACTGTCCGACAGCCGCCACGTTCACGTTAGACATGATCGTGACCCAGCAATCGCCGGATTCTGCTCGTCCCATGACCCAGCTCAAAAGATCTCCCGCATATCCGCCGGTGATCTCGCGATCCTCCTCGGATAAAAGCAGAGGTTCATAACCGTTTTTTTCGATCAGCTCGCGTACCGTCATACCTTCCTCACTTTCCGTCGTCTCGATTGAGCTCGCGCAGGATCTCCCGCATACGGATCACGCAGTCATCAAGGCGGGATTCGCCCCGTACGACATCCTCGGCGTGCGCGCGGCAGGTCGGAGCGCCGCAGGAACCGCAATCCATGCCGGGAAGTTGTTTATAGATGCGCTCGATCTCCGCCATCATGCGGAACGACTGCATCCGATCGGCACCGAGGATCTCCGCCGAGCTGTATTCACCGGGTTCGACCGTCAGAACTTCGTTCGGGATGGGATCGTTGTCCGTCAGGATCACATGGTTCTGCGCAACAGGCATATACCGCTGCAGCGCACGAATGCGCACGCGTGCGATATACGGATTCTCTACCGCCATGACGCCGCCGACACAGCCGCCGGGACATGCGTTCAGCTCGACGAATTTCAAATCAGGAAAATGTCCCATCTCGATATCGTCCAGCACACGAATGACGTTTTCGATGCCGTCCGCAGCAAGGTAGTGGTCGTTCATCAGCGCGCTCGCTTCCCCGCCGGACGACGACCAGCTCATGCCGATCATGCCGGATTCACTTGTCACGTCCGGGATCTTTGCTCGATCCATCTTGGACAGAACGCGGAAGTAGATATCGCTCATGGAAACAACATAGTCCACGTAGCGTTCCTTGTCCGCAGGCGTGTTCTTGACCCAGCTGACCTTTGCGGGACACGGAGAAATGAACACAGTGCAAATATCTTCCGGTTTCAATTCGGGATGATCCTTCAATACGCGTTCCTTTGCAAGCTTGCCCGCAAGTTCGATGGGCGGCGAGATAGGAACCATCTTGCTTCTCAGAGACGGGAACCGAAGTGAAATAAGACGAACAACGACCGGACATGCTGTGCTGATGAACGGCGCGTGCGACATGCCCATACGCTTCATATAGGTACGGGTGTAGTCGGTAACAAGCTCCGCAGCCTTTGCGACTTCAAAAACGTCGTTGAATCCAAGGTTTTTGAGTCCCTGAAGCAGGTAATCCGTATCGTCGAGGTTCGCAAACTGCCCGAACAGCGACGGCGCGGGAAGTGCGATGAGGTATTTCCCGTGATCGATCGAATCCCATTCGTCGAAGTCAGCCTTCTTTGCCTTGTACGGGCAATGACGGATGCATTCGCCGCAATCGATGCAGAGGTTCGGATTGATACAAGCTTTTCCGTCGCGGATGCGAATTGCCTGCGTGGGGCAACGGCGCAAGCAGGTGGTACACCCCTTGCACTTGGACGCATCTAATGAAACGGAATGCTTATATACGATCATGCTGCCTCCTTATGCCGATCTGAACGTCATGGTGATCGTTGTGCCGACACCGACGACGGAGTCGATTTTAAGCTCGTCTGAGTAACGCTTCATGTTCGGCAGGCCCATACCTGCGCCGAATCCGAGCGAACGAATGTTGTCTGGCGCGGTGGAATAGCCTTCCTGCATGGCAAGGTTTACGTCCTTGATGCCGGGGCCGACGTCCTTCAGAATGACCGTGATGCAGTCAGGCGTCACATACACGTCCGCATCCCCGCCCTTGGCGTGAATGACCATGTTGATCTCGCCCTCGTACATGGCGACGGAGATGCGGCGGATCAGATCGGGATGGTACCCCATCTGCCGCAGCATCCGCTTCACCTGAACGGAAGCCTCGCCTGCGGACGTAAAGTTATTGCCGTCCACATCATAATGGAAATGGAGCGCGTTGCTGTTTTCAGTCATCTTCCCAGACCGCCTTCGTACAGTTTGCCGCTGGCTTCATACATCGACAGCTTGGTTTCCAGCAACGAGATCTGATTCTCGGCTGCAAGCCTCTTGATCTCCTCCGATGCGGTTTTTCCACGAACAATGATGATACAGCGCATATCAAGCATATGTGCCGTACGCACGATCTGCGGGTTCAAAAGACCCGTCAGAAGAACATGACGGCCTTCTGCAAACGCAAGCACGTCGCTCATCATGTCGCTGGCGAACGCGCCGGTCAGATCTTCGTCCATCTGTTCCGGCTCGGCATAGACCACAGCGTCGATTCGTTCGGCGATCTCCCGGATAGTCATACTCGTTTCCTTTCGATTATGCGCGGAACTTTTCCAAGATGCCCTTGACGTCTGCGGGAACCAGTCTGCCGAAAACGTCGTCGTCGATCGTCATAACCGGAGCAAGGCCGCAGCAGCCGAGGCAGCGGGTCGCTTCGAGTGTAAACTTGCCATCATTGGTGGTATGCCCCGCCTTGATACCGAGCTGACGTTCCAGCTCCGCAAGAATGTCTGCGGACCCTTTGACATAGCAGGCGGTGCCCAGGCAGACGCGGATCAGATGTTCGCCCTTCGGCTCAAGCGTGAACCAGGAATAGAATGTGGACACGCCATAAACCTGCTCGAGCGATACGCCGAGACCTTCGGCGACCATCGTCTGGACCTCAATCGGCAGATAGCCATAGATTTCCTGTGCCTTCTGAAGCACGGGCATCATTGCGTCGCTTTGGCCTTTGTGCTGTGCAATGACCTCTTTCAGTTTTGCTTCCTGTTCGGGCGTTCCCCGGAACGGGATTTCGGTGATTTTGTTCGTCATACATCCTCCTTAAAAGATGAGATTATTGACCATCGAACATTATAGCATATACTTTCCGTTATTTCCATATCTTTTTGCAACAACTTTTTCTATATTTTCTTATGATATGACATGAAAGGCAGGTTCTTCACGAAAATTCCGCAAAAATTTAGCAAAAAAATTCGTTCTGCATACTTTTCTTTTTCAGATAAATCGTGTATGATAAGTATACATCAAGGAGTAACCATCAAATTTTAGGAAGGTGAACCGATATGGCAAAGAAACTGAAATTCAAACCCACTCCTGCCGGTATCATGTTTTTAGCGGCGATCGGCGTACTGTTGATCGCGATCATCATTCTGACGATCGTGGGCGTTTCCCGCTGCAAGAAGGATCCCAGTCGCGACGTCGATCCGGATGCTTCCGCAAGTGCAGAACCTTTGGAGAGCGTCGAGCCGTCTCTTGAGCCGGTCGAATCAATCGAACCGTCTTCCGAGCCGACGACCGATCCCGACGCAACGATCGATCCCGATGCGACGCCCGATTCCGACGCGACGCCCGAAGCAGGCGATTCGAGCATGCCGCCCATTGTGATCACGACGCCCGGCACCGCGACAACGTCTCTTGCGCCCGGCGCGACCGCAACGGCAACGCCGAATCCGTATTACACGACGCCGACCAGCTCCATGAAAAAGAACGCCCAGAAGGGTTACGTGAGCGCTGACAGCGTCAGAATGCGCAAAGGTCCGGGCACGAAGTTCGATATCGTAAAGGAAAAGATCGCAAAGAATACCGCCGTTACGCTCTATGTCGAGCAGGAGGGCTGGTGGTTTTTGAAGTGCGGCGACAAGTACGGTTACATCAAGAGCGACTATATCGCAAAGGGCTCTGCGCCGACCAGCGCCGCGACCGGCGAACAGACCGGCACCGTCATCGTTTCGAAGATCGCGCTCCGCAAGAGTGCGGACAGCAAGTCCGAATGCATCAAGGAATACGAGAGCGGCGAGACCGTCACGATCACAAGCTCCGCAAAGGACAGCAACGGCAAGACCTGGTACCACGTCAAGACCAGCGACGGCAAGAAGGGTTATATGTACGCCGAGTACATCAAAGTCAACAAGAAATAACAGCAAATGAACAGCAAAAGACCCGCGATCGCTCGCGGGTCTTTTTTTCTTCTTTAAATTCCTCTGTTTTTCAGATCGTGGACGAGCTCGACGTAGAAATCCGTGATGTCGCGGACGCCGTCCCCGGTCTTTCGGGAAAACGGGGCGCGTCGGAGGTCGATCTCGTCGAGATGCGAGATCCCCCGGCGAGTATTGCCGAACAGTTTGATGCATCGTACGCCCCATGCTGCGGACTCCACGGAAACCAGTCCGTCATTCGGTCCCTCGATGCGGTTCAGCACGAAGCACGCCGTGGACAGATTGATATCGGAAAGCGGGCGTTTCATCACCCCTGCGACGCTCTGATAAAACACGCCGGGCACGTCGGGATTTTCCGTGTTGAACCGTTCCATGTGTGAAACGGAAAACTCCTCGCAGACGCGTTGAAAATCGGGCTTCTTATCGCCGACCAGCCGGATCCAGTTGTTGACCGCAAATGCAGCGATCGAAAAGACCGCGCGCGGCGCACGCAGAAACTTCGTGAACGTCTTTGATCCGCGATGCGGCGTACCGATCGTGGTAATGCTTGCGATCTTCCCGCCGTATCCGAGCGAGGACGCCGCCATACGCGCTTCAAGGCCGCCCTTGCTGTGCGCAACGATATTGACCTTGTCCGCACCGGTTTCTTTTAAGATCGCGTCGATCCGATCGCACAGCGCGTGCGCGTTTGTTTCCGTGCTTGCCCAGCAATCCTGTTCGCCGAAATACACCACCGCACCGTGCGAGCGCAGCACGTTCGGGATCCTGCCCCAGTACACAGGGATCTTCAGGTCCCGAAAGCCCGCGCCGTGCACAAGAAGGATCGGATATTTCGTTTTACAGACCGTTTTTTCGATGGTTTCATTCATTGCGCTCATTCATCCGGATCGACAACGGAGATGTTCTTCGATTCGACCCTGACCCTAACGTCCTCGTACGGCATCGTGAACGCAAAGTACAGAAAATCCTCGTCCGGTCCGTCCACCTGCTGTATCTTCTCATCGTTCACATAAACGTCCGTGATCTTGTCGAAGACGAGTCCGACCTTCAAAAGGACCGTTTCGCCGGGGTACGCCGATTCGATCTTGTCGATCACGCCATAGCCGTCGTACGTGATCCGAAACGGCATCATCATCATATCGCTGCCGCCGAGTGAATACGAAACCGTGACGTCGTGCGCAGGCATAATAAATGTATAAACAAGGTATTCGTAGCCGTCCAGCTCCGGTGAAAGCCGTTCGCCGTCCACGGTGACGGTCGGCGTCGCGTCCATGACGATATAAGTCTTTAACCGTACTGTCTCGCCTTCCGCATAGCGTTCCTTAAGATCGACGAACATTCCGTTTTCGACGATGACGCGATAAGTCGGCTTCTTTTCACAGGCAAACAGCAGAAGAAGCATCATCAGTGCGAGAACGATCACGATAGACTTTTTTGTGCGCATGACATGCTCCTTATAAGTCGGAAAGCCGTTCGAGCGTTTCCGGATTCTTTTTCGGTTCCTTCAAATGGATGATCTCCGCGTCCGGCATGACCGCACGGATCTGCTCCTCCGCCTTCTTCGCTTCGCCGCTTCCGGAATACAGCACGAACGCGACCTTTTTGTCCTTGAGATCTGTCTCCTTCAGTACCGTGTTGATCGGGCAGGAAAGCCTTCCGTTCCACACCGGTGAGCCGATCACGACCGTGTCGTATGCCGAAACGTCCGCGTCATACGCCTTCAGCGGTTCGCAGTACTTCCGTCCCGCGTTGAATCCGCATTGCAGGATCTGGAGGAAGAACTTTTTCGGCGGCTGTTTCGCGGGTTCGACCTTCCTTACGTCAAAGCCCTTCTCTTTGAGTGACGCCGCGACGGCGTCGCCATTTCCCGAGAGTGTATAATAGATGAAAAGTTTTGGCATCGTGCGATCCTCCTATTAATTTAATATGAAGCGCATCCCGACCGGGTTGTGGTCGGAGTACGCAAAGCCCGTGTCGATGACGTCCGCAGAAAGGACCTTCACGTTGTCGGTCACCATAAAACCGTCAATGGTCAGCGTATACTGTCCCTCGTAATACGGACCGTCCGCGTTGCGGCAGCTCGGAACAGGGTTCGCTTCGTCGATCGGCGCGACCAGGGAGATATTCGTACCTTCGAACATACTCTCCGGAATGGGCTGCGCCCACGTATATGCAACGTCGGGTTTGCCGAAGTAGACCGAAGAATCGCCTAAAATATCCTTATTGAAATCGCCGCCCGCGATGCAGTAACTGCCCTTTTCGTATTCGCCCTGCATATCCGCAAGCAGCAGTTCAAGCTGCTCCGTTGCGATCGTACCGTCGGAGGTATAGGCGGACAGATGTAGGTTATAGAGTACGAGCTCCGCGCCGTTATTCAGCGTGATCCTGTGCTTGCTGTAACAGCGGTCAAGATCGAGGAATTTGGAGAATCCCTCTTCGATCGGCAGCTCCACGCGCTCCGCAGAATCGATCGGCGCCTCTGAGAACGTCATCAGACCCGACCTTGCGGAGCCGAACGGCTGCGTGATCGGATAGCACAAAAACGGCGAATCGTAGTTCTGCGCAAAGGTATTTGTCATCCAATTCATCGCGTCGGTGAGATACGTGCGCTCGTCAAAGCCGTAGCTTCTGGTCGATCCGATGTCGACCTCCTGCACGAGCAGCAGGTCCGCGTCCTGATTCTTTAGGAAATCGGCAATGTTCTTGAGGTTCTTGTCCAGCCGTGCCTTCGACCATGCCCTCGCGCGGTCGCCTCCATCCATGAAGAACCCGAAGTCGGGTTCATACGCACCGAAGCCGATATTATAGGAAACGATCGTGTATTCCGTTCCGGGCTCGAACGTGCCGTTTGCCGTTCCCTCGGGCGTGATGGCCTGATCGCCGATGCGGTGGAAGCTGATGAGCACATAGGCAACGTAGCCGACAAGAAGCAGGATCAGTGCAAGCAGGATGATGCCGATCGTTTTCAGAATTCTTTTTCCTGTCTTACCCTTTTTCGTCTTTTCCATCGTGTACGCTCCGTTTCTGTTCCGTCAATGGCTGAAATTGGTTTCATAGATGCGCGCCGCGAGCGCAGGCGTTCCGAAGTCCACAACGATCCAGCCATTCAGCGGATCGGAAAGCGTCAGAAGCTCTGCGTCGAGCGTTTTGGCAAGCCCGTACGGATGTCCGACCGCAGACGATCCCTTTGTGGAAAGGAAATGGATCGAAAGGAAGGTCTCCCCCGTCTGTCCCGCCGCAAGGCCTTTTTTGAACGCAACGAGCTTGTCCGGCGCGTCGTACTCGTAGCGATCCTGCACGATCAAGGTATACTTGCCGTTTTCATGCGTCGCCGCGTTCGGCGACACGTCGTCGTGCCCGTTCTGCGTCTGCCAGTAACAAGGCAGTCCGAGCGTCGGCACGGGCATGGATTTGTCCTCATAATGGCGTGTCAGAACGATCTTGCCGCGCGCTTCGCCGACGGTCGGGATCGCGTCGGAAAGCAGCCATGCATCCGGATTCTTTTCGATGTATGCCGACAGCAGTGCTTCGAACTGTTCGGGCGTTTCGCTTCCGTACTCCTGCTTGACCGCAAATACGATCGTTTCGGTCGGATGCGCTGTCAAAAACGCATAGCAGTCATGCAGCACATCGTCGAGATACAGCGTCGCCGCCCATGGCCAGCCTGATGTCGTGCAGACGGTAAAGCCGTGCATCATGCGGAACTGTTCGCCGCTCGCGCCGAGACGGATATCCAGATACCGGAAGCCGGCGTCAAGTTGTTCGGCGATCGAAAGTGACTGGCACCTTGTGATGAACGCAAGCTGCACATTCTGCGTCGCGCTGTCGTGTGTACCGGGCAGAACAATTTCGGACAGCGGCATATCGTCCGGAAGTGCCTGCATCCAGTCCGCAGCCCCTGCGACCGGTGTGCGGTCGACGGTTTCGAATGCAGGAACGATATACATCACCGTACCGAACGCCAGTACGAGCAAAAGAGGCACGATCCACAGAAGATGCAGAAGCCGCTTTGCCCTGCCGTTCTTTTTCTTTTCCATGAGGATATCCTCCATAACATATTTATACAAATAAATTGTAACATAAACCGATACGCCCTGCAACATAAATCTCCGGCGGTTCCTGTTTTCACCGGAAAAAACATATTCTTTTTTTTACGGATTTCTTGCATCGAATTATATACCATGATATAATATGGTGATTTTATATGTGGAGGTATGGCTTTGCGCATCTTAGGGATCGACCCGGGTTACGCGATCATGGGCTACGGCGTTATCGACAAGAACGGTCAGTCGATCGTCCCGATTGATTTCGGCGTCGTGGAGACGGACAAAACCTTGCCGTTCCCCGAGCGGCTTGAAAAGCTCTATCTCGGCACGCGGCAGCTGTGCGAGCTATATCAGCCGGATATGGCGGCGTTTGAGGAACTGTTCTTTTATCACAACATCACGACGGCGATCTCCGTTGGTTCCGGACGCGGCGTTTCGATTCTCGGCGTACAGCAGTGCGGCATACCGATGTACGAGTTTACGCCGATGGAGATCAAGCAATCCGTCTGCGGCAACGGACACGCGGACAAAAAGCAGGTTCAGCAGATGATCCGTGTTCTTTTGGGACTTCGCACCGAACCGAAGCCGGATGACGCGGCGGACGCGCTCGCCGCGGCGCTGTGCCTCGCGTTTCACGCAGGACCTGCACAGGAAGAATATCGGATCAAATAGGAGAAAACCATGTACGCATATATCAAAGGGATTGTTGATGAAACAGGCGCCGACCGCGCCGTCATCGAAGCTGCAGGCGTAGGCTATGAACTCATGTGCAGCACGATGACGCTGAAAACACTGATCATCGGAGAGCAGTCAAAGCTTTATACGCATCTGCATCTTGCGGAGGGCGTGCAGGCGCTCTACGGCTTTGCCGATACCGAGGAACGTGATATGTTCCGAAAGCTTCTGAACGTCTCGCGCATCGGACCGAAAGTCGCGATCTCTGTACTTTCATCAATGACGCCGTCAGACGTGCGTGCAGCGATCGTGACCGATAATCCCGCGGCGTTTGACAGGGTTGTCGGTATGGGCAGAAAAACCGCGCAGCGTGTGATCCTGGAGCTCGGCGAGTCGATCCGTCAGGAGAACGTCGGCACCGCTCCTGTGAAGGCCGCCGATACGAAGCCGTCTCTGCCGAGCCTGCAGAGCGAAGCGGTCGCGGCGCTGACATCGCTCGGTTACGACGGACTGACCGCGTCGCGTGCCGTCGCAAAAATCAAAGAAGCCGATTCCGTCGAGGAACTCATTACAAAAGCATTACGAAGCATGGCAAAGGGGTAAGACATGCAGGATGACAGACTGATCTCCTCCTCCCTGCAGGAAGAAGACGCAAAAAATGAATACAGCATCCGACCGCACTTTCTTTCCGAATACATCGGACAGGAAAGCGTCAAGGAGCATATGCAGATCTATATCGAGGCGGCAAAGAGCCGCGGCGAATCGCTGGACCACGCGCTCTTGTACGGACCGCCGGGTCTAGGCAAAACGACGCTCGCCGGCATTATCGCGAATGAAATGGGCGTGAGTCTTCGCGTCACAAGCGGTCCCGCCATCACACACGCCGGCGACCTTGCGGCGCTTTTGACTAACTTAAGTCCTGGCGACGTGCTCTTTATCGACGAAATTCACCGTCTGAATCCGAACGTTGAGGAGGTCCTGTACCCCGCGATGGAGGACTTTGCGCTCGATATCATCATCGGCAAGGGTCCCGGTGCAAGGAGCATCCGGCTCGATCTGCCGCGGTTCACGCTGATCGGCGCGACAACGCGTCTCGGCATGCTCTCCTCCCCGCTTCGTGATCGCTTCGGCATCAAGGAGCAGCTTGAGCTGTACACGCCGGAAAGCTTAAAGGAGATCGTCACAAGATCCGCCGACATTCTGCACATCGAGATCGACGAGGAAGGCGCTTTGGAAATTGCGTCCCGTTCGCGCGGAACGCCTCGAATCGCAAACCGTCTCCTGCGACGCGTACGCGACTATTCGCAGGTACGCGGAAACGGCGTGATCGACTTGAAAACCGCACAGAACGCGCTTCAGATGCTGAAGATCGACGAGCTCGGCCTTGACGCGGTCGACCGCAGGATGCTGACTGCCATGATCGAAGTCTTCAAAGGCGGGCCTGTCGGACTCGATACGATCGCGGCATACACCGGTGAGGATGCCGGCACGGTCGAGGACGTGTATGAGCCGTATCTTCTGAAGCTCGGCTTTATCGCACGCACCACGCGCGGCAGGATCGTTTTGCCGGACGCATACCGGCATTTGGACTATCCTGTGCCGGCAACGGTACAGCAGGAACGTCTGGAGGTTTAATATGTTCGGCAAAAAGAAACGTATCATTGCAGAGCAGGAAGAACGGATTAGAGCGCTTGAACAACAGCTGGAAACGCTGAATGCGGACAACAAGCGGCTCAAGGACCGTGTGATCGACGTGGAACGACGCGAACGCGGCATCGGACGTACGCTGAGTGAGGCAGCGGCAACCGCGGACAAGATGATCTCCGAAGCGCAGCAGAAAAGCGATTCCATGCTTAACGAGACGCAGGTTGCGTGCGATTCGCTGCGTGAAAAGGCGGAGAGTGTGGTAGAGGATGCCTATCGTTCCGCCCGTGAGATTGTTCGCGAGGCTGAGGAAGAGAGTGCGCAGAAGCGTGCGGATATGCAGCAGCAGATCGAACAGTATGCCGCGCTGCTCAATCACTATGACGCCGTGGTGCAGGAACAGCTCAAAACGGCGCAGGAAGGAGCGAACCGGTTTGCCGATCTTGCACGTTCGCTGCACGAAGCGGTCCCGCAGCTGCTCGGTGCAGACGGTTCTCCCCTGCTCGTCGTACAGACGCCGGACGCTGAACCCGAAGCGCCCGCCGAAATCCCCGATGCGCCCGACTATGAATCGAATCCGCTGAACTTTACGCCGAGCCGTGAAAACGGTGACGATCAGCTTTGGACGGTTGACAAAATTGCAGGCAGTTCTGGCAGCGATACGGATTCCGATGTCGACGCGATCATAGACGAGATCCTTGCCGCAACGGAGGACGATGCATGAAACTGACGCTTTTGGGCGTATACGGTCCGTTTCCGGCGCCCGGAAAGGGCTGTTCATCCTACCTTGTTGAGGATGGCGATACGAAGGTCCTTCTGGATTGCGGCAGCGGCGCATTGAGCAGGCTTCGCGCCATCTTTCCCGGTCCGCTTACGCTCGACGCGATCGTGCTCTCGCATTTGCATGCGGATCATGCAGGCGAGATCGACCTCCTCCGATATATGCTGGAGTTCGGGCTTGGATGCGCACCGCTTCCCGTATACGCGCCTGATACGGAAAGGCTGTCGTATCCGGTGTTCGATCCGATCCTTGTTTCGGATGGAACGGAGGCAAAGATCGGCTCACTTTCGCTTCAGTTTTATGAAGTACGGCATGCGGTGAAAACCGTTGGCGTGCGGATCACGGATCAAAGTGGGCACTCGCTGTTCTATACCGGCGATACCTGCTTATTTGAAGGGCTTGTCGACGCCGTGAAAGATGCTGACCTACTGCTTGCGGATGCGTGCCTTGCAGATGAATCGAATCCGAAGGCAATGAAAAACCACATGACCGTCGCGCAGGTCGAATCGCTCCGGAAGGCGGCAAACTGCAGCCGCGCAATTCTGACCCACCTTTACGGCGGAGAGACCGTTTTCCCGGCGCTGACGGATCCTGCCTGCGAATACGCGACCGAAGGCGCAGTCTATGAGATCTGAAATGACGCGGGAAACCGTTTCATGATACAGTACATTAAAGAAAGGAATATAAAAAACATGGCAAAAATGACGATCGAAGATGTCAACGTACAAGGCAAGAAGGTTCTCGTACGCGTGGACTTCAATGTACCGCTTGCAGAGGACGGAACCGTTTCCGACGACAAGCGCATTGTGGCGGCGCTGCCGACGATCAAATACCTTTTGGAGCACAAAGCAAAGGTCATCCTCTGCTCGCACCTCGGCAGACCGAAGGGCGAAGTCAATCCGAAGTATTCTTTGGAGCCGGTCGGTCAGCGTCTTGCAGAGCTGCTGCCTGACACCCGCGTGTGGTTTGCGACCGACACGATCGGCGAAAGCGCAAAGGCGGCTATCGAGGATATGAAGGAAGGCGAAATTGTCCTGCTTGAGAACACCCGCTTCTATAAGGAAGAGGAAAAGAACGATCCGGCATTTGCAAAAGCGCTCGCATCCCTTGCAGACCTGTTCGTTTCCGACGCATTCGGCACCGTACACCGCGCACATGCGTCCACAGTAGGCGTTGCGGATTACATTCCGGCAGTTGCGGGCTATCTGATCGGCAAGGAGCTCAGTGTCATGGGCGAAGCGCTCGAAAACCCGGTCCGCCCGTTCGTTGCGATCCTCGGCGGCGCAAAGGTCGCTGATAAGATCGGCGTCATCAAGAACCTGCTCGCAAAGTGCGACTCTCTGATCATCGGAGGCGGCATGGCGTACACGTTCTTCAAGGCGATGGGCTATGAGATCGGCACCTCGCTGCTCGACGAAAACAGCATCGACCTTGCAAAGGATCTGATGGCGGAAGCGAAGGAGCGCGGCGTCAACCTGCTGCTCCCGGTCGACACAGTCGTGGCGAAGGAATTTGCCGCAGACGCGGAGCACAAGACCGTGCCGAGCGACGCGATCCCCGAGGGCTGGATGGGTCTCGACATCGGTGAAAAGACACGCGAGCTGTTCCGTAAAACCATCGTAGAAGCAAAGACCGTCATTTGGAACGGTCCGATGGGCGTGTTCGAGTTCCCGGCGTTCGCCGAGGGCACCAAGGCGGTCGCAGCGGCATGCGCGGACTGCGAAGGCACCACGATCATCGGCGGCGGCGATTCCGCTTCTGCGGTGAAAAAGCTCGGTTTCGCATCAAAAATGACGCATATCTCCACCGGCGGCGGCGCATCGCTCGAATTCCTCGAAGGCAAGATCCTTCCCGGCGTGGCGGTTCTGAATGATAAGCCGGAAGGCAGACGTCCGATCATTGCAGGCAACTGGAAGATGAACAAGACGCCCGACGAAGCGGTTGAGCTCGTCGAAGCGCTGATTCCGCTTGTCAAGGACGCAAAGTGTGAAGTCGTCGTCTGCCCGCCGTACGTCGATCTCTGCTGTGTCGGTAAGCACATCAAGGGCACGAATATTAAGCTCGGCGCGCAGAACATCCACTGGGCGGAAAAGGGCGCGTTCACTGGCGAGATCTCCGCAGACATGCTGAAAGCGCGCGACGTCGAATACGCGATTGTGGGTCATTCCGAACGCCGTCAGTATTTCGGCGAAACGGACGAAACGGTCAACAAGCGCGCACTGGCTGCGCTGAACGCGGGCATCACCCCCATCATCTGCGTCGGCGAATCTCTTGAACAGCGTGAAGCAGGTGTAACCGACGAGATCGTTTCCAATCAGACCGTTGCGGCGCTCAAAGACATGACGAACGCGCAGGTCGAATCTGTCGTGATCGCTTACGAGCCCATCTGGGCAATCGGAACCGGCAAGACCGCGACCAAGGAAGACGCGAACGCGACCATCGGCGTGATCCGCAATGCGATCGCGGGCGTTTACGGCGAAAAGACTGCAAACAAGGTCCGCATCCAGTACGGCGGCAGCATGAACCCGAAAAATGCCTCCGAGCTTATGGCGATGCCGGAGATCGACGGCGGTCTCATCGGCGGCGCAAGCCTCAAAGCGGAAGACTTCTCGAAGGTGGTTCATTTCTGATGAAGCCGATTACCGCATTGATCATCCTCGACGGTTTCGGCTATCGCGAGGAAAAACAGTATAACGCGATCCTGACCGACGGCGCGGTGAATTTCATGCGTCTTTGGAAGGAGTATCCGCACACACTGATCGGCGCAAGCGGCATGGACGTCGGTCTTCCCGACGGGCAGATGGGCAATTCCGAGGTCGGACATACGAACATCGGCGCGGGACGCATCGTCTATCAGGAGCTGACCCGCATCACGAAAGCGATCAAGGACGGCGATTTCTTCGAGAATCCGGCGTTTGTCGGCGCGATCGAGAACTGCAAAAAGCACGATTCCGCCCTGCATCTCATGGGGCTTTGCTCCGACGGCGGTGTACACAGCCACCTCGAGCATCTCTACGCGCTCGTGGAGCTTGCGAAGCGGAACGGACTCAAAAAGGTGTATATCCATTGCTTTATGGACGGGCGAGACGTACCCCCGTCCTCCGGCAAGATGTATCTTGAACAGCTCGACGCAAAGCTCAATGAGATCGGCTGCGGCAAGATCGCTACGGTCATGGGACGCTTCTACGCGATGGATCGCGACAACCGCTTCGAGCGTGTGGAACGCGCATATGCGGCGCTGACGTACGGCGAGGGCTTTACCGCCTCCTCCGGTCCGGAAGCGATGCAGAATAGCTACGACCGCGGCGATACGGACGAGTTCGTGCAGCCAACCGTGGTTCTCACCGACGGAAAGCCCACGGCGACGATCTCCGCAAACGACAGCGTGATCTTCTTCAACTTCCGTCCGGACCGCGCAAGAGAGATCAGCCGCGCATATATCTTCGAGGACTTCAACGGTTTCGAGCGTAGAAACGGCTTCTTCCCGCTTTACTACGTTTCGATGACGCAGTACGACAAGACGTTCGAAAACGCGCTGCATGTGGCGTTTAAGCCGCAGTCGCTTACGAATACCTTCGGCGCGTACATTGCGGACAAGGGTCTTTCTCAGCTTCGCATTGCGGAGACAGAAAAATACGCGCACGTGACGTTCTTCTTCAACGGCGGCGTTGAAGCACCGAACGCGAATGAAGATCGCTGCCTGATCCCCTCTCCGAAAGTCCCGACCTATGACATGCAGCCCGAAATGAGCGCGTACGAGGTCGCGGCGGAGGCGAAGGCGCGGATCGAAAGCGGCAAGTACGACGTGATGATCCTGAACTTCGCAAACCCGGACATGGTCGGTCACACCGGCGTGATGGACGCAGCGGTCAAGGCTGTCCACGCAGTAGACGAATGTCTGAACACGGTCGTGGAAGCGATCAAAAAGACCGGCGGACGCTGCATCGTAACGGCGGACCACGGCAACTGCGAGCTGATGTGGGATGAAGCGCAGAACGCGCCGTTCACCGCGCACACTACGCTCCCCGTTCCGTGCATCCTTGTGGACGATACGAGAAAGGACGCGACGCTTCGCGAAGGCGGCAGGCTTTGTGATCTCGCTCCGACGCTTTTGGAGCTTCTGAATCTTCCGATCCCCTCGGAAATGACGGGTCAGTCACTGCTCGTGTAACCGAAACATAAGCCATGATCATGCAAGCATAAAACGATGCAAACATTTTCGTTTTATGCTTGCATTTTCGATAGGTGCGTGTTATAATAACTCCCGCAGATATTTTTGGAGGAACTTTTATGGATATCTTGAATTGGATTATTACCGGCATTCTGGTCGTGGCTTCGATCCTGATGTGCGTGGTCGTGCTCATTCAGCAGACCAAGTCTTCCGGTCTCGGCGCGGCATACGGCGGCGACACCGTCTCCTTCTCGCAGCGCGGGAAGGCAGCAAGCCGTGAAGCAAAGCTGCAGAAGATCACTGTTGTTCTCGCAATCGTCATTGCGGTCATGTCGATCGCGCTGATGGTCATCGCAAGATTCGCCTGATCGAAACAACAGAGCACATGCAGCGGTGCATCATTTGATGCACCGTTTCTGTTCTCGGGAACGAAACAGAAGCCCTGACTGTTGAAGCATTTCAACAGTTCGAATAAGAAAGGAGGACGTGCCATGCCGGTACACAAAGGGATCAAGATCGCCGCGCAGAACCGCAAGGCGCGTCACGATTATTTCATTGAGGACACGTATGAGTGCGGGATCGTGCTTCAGGGAACCGAGGTCAAGTCGATCCGTAAGGGATCGCTGAACCTTAAGGACAGCTATGCGCAGGTCAAAAAAGGAGAACTATACCTTTACGGCATGCACGTAAGTCCCTACGAGCAGGGAAACATCTATAATCACGATCCGTTCCGCACGAGAAAGCTTCTTGCGCACGCACGCGAGATTCGAAAGCTCAATGCGCTTTCTCAGGCGGACGGATACAGTCTCATTCCCCTGTCCGTCTACTTTAAGGACGGAAAAGTCAAAGTCGAACTTGCCGTTGCAAAGGGCAAAAAGCTTTATGATAAGCGTGCTTCGATCGCGGAGCGCGACGCCGACCGCGATATGGATCGAAACATCAAAAAGCAGTATCGTTAAATACGATGTGCATACAATAGAATACACCGCTTTACGGTCTTTTTGGGGGCGAAATGGTTTCGACGGGGATCGCGGAAGCGGGATAAGCGAGCCGAAGCCCCGTGCTTCGTAAAAAACGGGAACTGTCTAAAATAACTGACAACAATCACACTCAACTCGCAGCTGCATAACGCAGCTACGCGTCCGCCCGAAAAAACTTACCGTTTCGGAACCGGGCGTCATTAGGGTAGGGAACGAACCTGCGTAAGCTTTGCAGCAGGCCGGACTTCATGAAGCTACCGTAACGCGGAGCCTGTCACCGGGCGCCGCGCGAGGGGAATCCCAAAACAGTGACTGCGCTCGGAGAAAATCCTGCCGACGGGTTTTCGGACGGGGGTTCGACTCCCCCCGCCTCCACCAGAAAAGAAAACAAGGCGTTTCTGACGCTTTGTTTTCTTTTATAGAATTGTGCGGGGGGAGGAGAACCCGGCGCGGGGGTGAATGACGCCGCGGTGCGGCGTCAGAGCCGCGCCGTGACCGAGCCGCAGCGAGAAGCGACTCCCCCCGCCTCCACCAGTAAAGAAAACAAGGCGTTTCTGACGCCTTGTTTTCTTTTATAGAATTGTGCGGGGGGAGGAGAACCCGGCGCGGGGGTGAATGACGCCGCAGTGCGGCGTCAGAGCCGCGCCGTGACCGAGCCCGCAGGCGAGAAGCGACTCCCCCCCGCCTCCACCAAGTCACGAACCACCCGTGAAAACGGGTGGTTTGCTTTTGGCTATAAGCCCTTGTTGCCAACTCGCGCCTCAAGACGCTGCTTGTACGTTGTCCAAGCTCTCTGTTTCTCCTTACTTTTCGCCCCT
>Ga0247610_10000334_pt1 | contig 72415 bp, 54 predicted proteins | sample 174DNAGHGhighgp2_FD_193483 | JGI IMG/M metagenome (GOLD analysis project Ga0247610, IMG submission 193483) | Sheep rumen microbial communities from Palmerston North, Manawatu-Wanganui, New Zealand - 1742 DNA GHGhigh gp2 | ecosystem: Host-associated > Mammals > Digestive system > Stomach > Rumen...
GTTGGGGTGGTGATGTCGACATGACATGGAATGCTACCGACTACTGCTTCGAAGCTACAGGAGCTGGCGTTACAGCCAGTGGCTGGAAGTTCCGCATCAATGCCGACTGGGCTATCAATCTCGGTGGCGACACCCTCGACAACCTCGTTGCCAATGGTGCCAACATCACTGCCGTCGGTACAACCATCAAGTTGTATCCTACCCGCAAGACTTCTGATAACATCTACTGCACAGTAGAGTAATCAAAACTCATCCTATCAGGCGAGCCGCATTCTGCTACGGCTCGCCTGTTTTTTATAAGCGTATGAGATATTGCATCATCATTGGATTCCTGGCCGTTATGAGCATGACGGTCTGTGCACAGACAAAACAATATCTGGGTGGCGATGTGTCGATGTTGCCATCCTATGAGCAGCAAGGAACAGTGTACAAAGACTTTGAAGGAAAGCAAGTGAAGTTGTTGCCATTTCTGAAACGGCAGGGATGGAACATGATTCGCGTACGGCTGTTCGTCGATCCACAGAATGCACTCGAAGGTCATAAGGGCCAAGGCGTGTGTCAGGACTTGAACTATGTCATCGGTCTGTGTCGCCAGATCAAGAAAACCGGTATGCAGGTGATGCTTGATTTCCACTACAGCGACACGTGGGCCGATCCGGCTAAACAGTTTACGCCCAAGCGCTGGGAGCACTGCGATGCCCAATCCCTGACAGACAGCGTCTACGCCTACACCCGTTATTCGCTCTTGGCGATGAAGAAGGCGGGCGTTGCACCAGAGATGATCCAGGTGGGCAATGAGATTACCAACGGTATGCTCTGGCCTACAGGGCAACTCTACAAGAAAGCCGATTCTTCGACAGGCTCAGAAACCGACAGTACGACCACCAAAGAGCGCTGGGATATCCTTTGTAATCTGATTAAAGCAGGCAGCAAAGCTTGCCGTGAAATCTGCCCAAAAGCACAAATCATCATCCATACCGAGAAGGCTGGTAATTGGGATGTTACCCGAAACTACTACACGCAACTGCGCCAGCGGGGTGTCGACTATGATATCATCGGGCTCAGCTACTATCCCATGTGGCACGGCACCATCCCCAACCTCGGACAGACACTTAACCGTCTTTCCTGGCTCTTCCCTGAAAAACCCGTGATGATTGTAGAGACGGCAGCTGAGTACTATAACAGCATTGAGGGGCAGGCGCAATTTACACGCGAACTCGTTGATGAGCTCAAGCGCCATCACAACGTGACAGGTCTCTTCTGGTGGTTCCCAGAGGAAAATGCTTATGGAAACAAGGTTACAAGAGGCCGGCTCAATCGCGGTCTCTTCGACAACAACACGGGCCAAGTTCTCCCCGCCATGAAGGAATTCAACCGCTTCAGATAAACATTATGGCGTGACGAATTCTTTGATTTTCGCAATATATTCTGCCTTGTGTTCCTTATAGGACAAGGCATGTTCGGCACCATCGGCTATCCAGAGTTCCTTCGCACCAGGTTTCGCCTCATAGAGGGGATAGACCATCTGCGAAGGTACAAAGGTATCGGCATTGCCATGAATGAAAAGCATGGGGTAATGGCATTTTTTGACCTGCTCTAAGGCCGATGCCTCTTCAAAGCTCCAGCCATCACGCCACTTACAGAGCAGGCTTGTGGTATACATCAGGGGGAACGTAGGTAGGCCGAACTGCTCTTTCAGCTGTCCTGCAAACTCATCCCATACGCTGGTATAGCCGCAATCCTCAACAAAGCGCAGGTCGTTGATACCATCGGGCATCTGCTCACCAGAAAGCATCATCGTGGTGGCAGCACCCATCGAGACGCCATGCACCACCATCGTGTCTTTCTGGAACGTCTTCAGCCAGTGCAATGCATCGAGCCGGTCCTTCCAACCCATTTGTATAGCCTCGCCCTCGCTCTCACCACAACCATGTAGTTCGGGCATCACAACATTGTAGCCCAGTTCATGTTCATAGATACGGGCCAGCCACATAAACTTGATGGCACAGTCGCGCCAGCCATGAATGACGAGAGCCGTTCTCGTGCTGCCTCTGTCGACAAAGAAAGCATGATGGCGCTCGCCCGAGGGCATCGTCAGGAAAGTGTCGCGCAAGGCGCCGATGCTGCGCAGGCTGTCGACCCAAGCCTGACTTTCTGGGTAGGCTTCAAACTGCTGGCGATAGCACGAATCAGTATCCATGCGGTTGGGGTCTGGCGCCAGCGAGTAGTCGAGCATATAGAAACTGCCACCAATGAGGGCTATCACGAAAACGGCCAAAACAATGGCCAATGTCCACAATACTTTCTTCATTATTCATCTGATTTTGACTGCAAAGATAGCGCTTTTCTACGAAAAATCAGCTATTATTGCCCAAAAATGTATGTTGGGAAGGTACATCGATCTAATGTTTGTGCAAACGGTTGCACGTTGTGGCTCAAACATTTATGGCCATTTGGAGTACCAATTAACGGCTTTTTGTGTAACTTTGCACCATAAACCAAATGCAACAACAGATTATGAAACGACTAAAAGCTTCTTGGCTGATGCGCATGCTCGCCGCTATGATCACTTTACAGTTTTCGGTTTTCACTGCTTCCGCTCAGGGTTGGCCCGCCAACTATGGGGGTGTGATGCTGCAGGGATTCTATTGGGACTCGTATGACGACAGTCAATGGACTGCCCTTGAGGCGCAGGCTAACGACCTCGCCAGCAGTTTCAGTCTCGTATGGATTCCACAGAGCGGTAACTGTGGCGGCAATTCCATGGGATACGATGACCTATGGTGGTTTAATAACTACAACAGTTCCTTTGGTAATGAGGCAGAATTGCGTTCAATGATCAATACTTTTAAGGCAAAGGGCATCGGTACTATCGCCGATGTGGTGATCAACCATCGTAAGAATGTCAGCAATTGGGTGGACTTCCCTAAGGAGACCTATAACGGTGTGACCTATGAAATGAAGTCGACGGATATCTGTGCCAACGATGATGGCGGCAAGACCAAGACATGGGCTTCACAGAATGGCTATTCGTTGAGTGCGAACAACGATACCGGTGAAGGTTGGGATGGTATGCGCGACCTGGATCATAAGAGCGAAAATGTGCAGACAATCGTCAAGGCCTATCTCGGTTTCCTGCTCAACGACCTAGGCTATGCAGGCTTCCGCTACGATATGGTGAAAGGCTATAGTGCATCGTATACGAAATTGTATAATGAAGACAGCAAACCGACATACTCTGTAGGCGAGTACTGGGATGGCAATGCTGCAAATGTAAAGAAGTGGATCGACGGCACTGACAAGACCAGCGCAGCCTTCGACTTTCCCTTCCGCTATACTGTACGCAATGCGCTCAGAGGAAGTACCAACGACAACAATAGCAACAACTGGAAACAGAAACCCGACTATCGTTTGCTTTCATCGACAAGCATCTTGACAGATGCCAGTTACCGTCAGTATGCTGTCACTTTCGTAGAGAATCATGATACGGAATATCGTGCAGCAGATGCCCAGCAGGATCCCATCCGTAGGGACACCCTGGCCGCCAACGCTTTCTTGCTGGCAATGCCGGGCACACCATGCGTCTTCTTGAAGCACTGGCAGGCCTATAAGTCGGAAATCAAGGCGATGATTGAGGCCCGTAAATTGGCAGGGATCACCAATACTTCAACTTACTCGAACTTCAGGAGCGCCAACGACTATTTCGCAAACATCATCAAGGTTGATAATGCGAACCGTCTGTTGGTAGTGGTAGGCGACGAGAAGCAGGTTGAACCCAGTAACAGCCAGTGGACGAAGATCCTCTCTGGCTATCATTACGCCTATTATCTCACCAATGATGCTGAGACTGCATGGGTAGATAAGGGTAGCGGCGATTTTATGGAGGCTTTTAATGTAACGCTGAAGGCGGTATCAAATACGGCTGATGCTAAAATCGTTTACACCTTAGACGGGTCAGAGCCTTCTGCCACCAACGGCACTCAGACAGCCAGCGGCAGTAGCATCAGAATGGAGGGTGAGAAGAATGTGATACTGAAAGTAGGACTGCTTATCGGTTCTGCTGTCAGTGGCATCATCACACGTACATTTACATATAAGTCAGAAGAACAACTGCCAGCAGCCGTTTGCACAGTGAATGAGGGTGAGGTCTGTGCTTTCTTCGAGGCACCCAATAGCTGGACTAAAAAGATCTACTGTTGGGCATGGCATAAATCTCCTGATGAGAACTTCACCTCTGCCAATGGAGGTTGGCCTGGTGTGGCTTGTGACTTGTTAGGTGTGGCCGAGAATGGTAATAAGGTGTGGAAATGGACCTGGGACGGTACTAAGCAGAACAATACTTCGGTTGCTAAGCCAGGCATGATTATCTTTAGCAATCATGGTTCTCCACAGACTGCAGACCTGACATTCCAAAATGGTGGCTATTACAATGTAAAGGGCTTAGTCAAGACAATTCCGACAAACATTCAGGCCATCAATTTTGCCAACGACCAGGCCGACAAGGTCTATACCCTTGATGGGCGATTGGTAAGCACTGACGGACGACTCGACAACCTACCGAAGGGCATCTATATCATTGGCAAACGGAAAGTTGTGGTCCGGTAAAGCAAAACTATGTTAAAATTTCTCGTCTTCGTGCAAGGTTTCCCTGTTTTTGCGGTTATAAAGATAATTAGACCAATACGAGACGTGAAAAAGTATTTGTTGATATTTGTCTGTATGATGGCAGTCATACAGCAAGTTGGAGCACAGGGGAATTATGCCCGTCTGTATGTAGGAGCGGTCGAATCACAATATCAGACATGGTTGTGGTATGACAACCCATATTATAAGGACAATACGAATCTGTATAATGGTCGTATCAGCTATTATGGTGTGGTATATGATGATGTACTGCTCCGCTTCGACCAATTAAAGCAGTGTGTTGTTGTCCTTCCTCCAGGGGAAAAAGTTTTTTGTGTGCCTGATCAGGCACACATTGACTGGTTTGAGATGGATGGTCGCAGATATGTGCATGATCCAGAGGACGGCTCCCGATATGCATCTCTGCTTTGTGATGGAAAAACGAATGGCATTCGTCTATATCACAGTGAATGGAAGGATTTAAATGGTTACAAAATAATAGCAGGTGACAGGAGGGCTGTCATGACGCTCCGTACCGAAGAACATTTTACGCTCATGACACCTGACGGAGGAATGCACCAGGTGAAGCGTGCATCGGATATAACCAAGTTCTTTCCTGAACAGAAAAAGCAAATTAGGCAGTATGTAAAGAAGAATCATCTTTCCTTCTCAAAGAGTGAGCGGGAGGGCAGTCTTGTGAAGGTGGTGCAGAGTCTTTCGGGGACACCAATAATAAAAGAGGAAAGAGGAGAGAGGAAAGAGGAAAGAGAAAACCCGAGCGGAGCTCGCCTACCTGTAGCCTTTCCTCTTTCCTCTGACTCTCTTATCACCGGCATTCCCGTTCTTGATAGTGATACCGTCTCGATAGCCGCCGGCTCGGCAAAGACAAAGGTCTATGTGGTACCAGGCGTGAAAAAAGCAAAGGCCAGCATATCCGATGATCAGGAATTGGCCGAGATTGTTGTGGTGGCTGGTCGTCAGTCAGCCGTGAAAAGCACAACGATGGGTTCTGAGAAGTTCAAGCCCCAGTTGCTGAAGAATATTCCATCAGCCTTTGGCGAATCGGATATTATGAAGGTCGTACTCACATTGCCAGGTATCACTACCGTTGGAGAGGCTTCAAGCGGCTATAACGTGCGAGGCGGGGCAACAGACCAGAACCTGATTCTTTTCAATGGCGGTACAGTATATAATCCGTCACATCTGTTCGGACTGTTCACGTCGTTCAATTCGGATGCGGTTGAGGATGTGGAGCTGTTCAAGTCAAGTATACCTGTTGAATATGGCGGTAGAATCAGTAGTGTACTGAAAGTTGTTTCTAAGGAGGCTAATATGCAGAAACTTACTGGTTCCGCAAGTATCGGTGCACTTACCAGTAAGGCGAATCTTGAGATACCGATCATGAAGGATCGCATGTCGCTGCTGATAAACGGCCGTACGACTTATAGTGACTGGATGCTCAAGCATTTGCCAGAGAAGAGCGGCTACAAAAACGGTAAAGCCAATTTCTATGACCTTGGTGGCGCATTGACATGGAAACTCAACAACATGCACCGTCTCAAGGTATATGGGTATTGGAGTCATGACAAGTTCTCGTTCAGTTCAGATGATAGTTATGGCTACCAGAACCGAAACATCTCTGCCGAGTGGCGCTCTATCTTAAATGAAAAGATCACAGCCACGCTTTCTGCCGGACTCGACCATTATGACTATTTCAATGAGGAATGGGGCACACCTTCCATGGCAGCCAAATTGAGTTTCGGCATTGATCAGCTATGGGGTAAGCTGCATATCCGTCATCGCCTGACGGAAGAGCAGACCCTCACATACGGCCTCTCTGTGCAACATTACAATGTGCAGGCTGGTAAGTATGAGCCTTTAGGTGAGCTGTCACGTATCAATACCACTCAGCTGCAGAAAGAAAAGGCATTGGAGAATGCTGTCTATATCGACTATGAGCGTTCGCTCACGGAACAGCTGTCGGTCTCAGCTGGTTTGCGTTATACGATGTTTAATGCACTTGGTCCACGTGACGTGAATTATTATTCTGGAGGTGAACTCCCCTCTGAAGGATCATTGTTGGAGACACGCCATGAAACAGGCATCATCAAGACCTATCAGGCTCCTGAGATTCGACTCTCGGCTCGCTATGCCCTCCAGGAAAATCTTTCCCTGAAGGCCGGTTTCAACACCATGCACCAGTATATCCATAAGGTGTCGAATACCTCCATCATGTCGCCTACTGATATCTGGAAGCTTTCCGACCTTAACATCAAGCCCCAGAATGGCTGGCAGGCGGCTGCCGGTATCTATCATGAGACAGCCGACAAGGAATACGAGTTTTCTGCAGAGGTTTATTACAAGCATATCAGCGATTATCTCAACTACCGCAGTTCTGCCGTCCTGCTGATGAATCCTCACCTTGAGACCGATGTCATATCAACCGACGGACAAGCATACGGCATAGAACTTCAGGCAAAGAAACCAATAGGAAAATTGAATGGATGGGTAAGCTATACCTTCTCACGCTCTTTGCTCCGTCAGGATGACAAGCGGGTGGCTATGCCCCTGAACAACGGCGACTGGTATCCTTCCGAATATGACAGGCCTCATGAGGTGAAGGCTGTGCTTAACTTTAAGTTTACTGAGAGATACAGTCTTTCGAGCAACTTCGACTATGCTACAGGTCGTCCGACGACATTGCCTGCCGGTAAATATTACAATTCGTATAATCAGAGGTACATGCCTTACTATACAGACCGCAATACATTCCGTATTCCGGACTATATGCGTTTGGATCTTGCGTTTAATATAGAGCCGACTCATAAACTGACAACATTTCTTCACACGTCATTCTCTATAGGTGTCTATAATGCCCTTGCCCGTAAAAATGCATACAACATTTATTATGTCACAGAAGGCACGGAAATAAAAGGGTATAAGTTATCTGTGTTTGGCACGGCCATTCCTTATGTCTCACTTAATATAAAGTTTAATTGAACAAGATGAAGACAAAGAAATACAAATTTAGTGGAAAGTGGAAAGTGGAAAGGGGAATGAGAAATGTCTGCTGCAGAGTATCCTCTCTCCTCTTTCCTCTCTCCTCTTTCCTCTTCACTTCTCTCCTTTTCACTTCTCTCCTCTTCACTTCATGTGTTGAAGAGTTTGAAGCAGACATACCGGCAGAGGATTCCAATCTGCTCGTCGTTGAAGGTACGATATGTTCTGGGAAGCAGAATACCTTCGCCCTGTCGCGTACGCAGGCTATAAATTCATCATATATACCACGGATGGTAATAGGAGCAAGTGTCTCTGTACGCGGAAATGATGGCTCTGAATATAGGACGCAACTGGCCGATGGTTATTACACCTGCTGGATTGATAACCTCAATCCTGACGTGGAATACTGTCTGCATATCGAGACCGATGGTGAGGTGTATGAGTCTGAGCCACAAAAGCCGCTACGTACCGAAAAAATAGCAGATGTATGTGGGGTACAGAACACGCCGGAAAGTAATATCGACATCCTAGTCACGACTGCGGCTCCCTATAATCCAGATCAGGCGAATTACTATTCGTGGACATACGATGAGACTTGGGAGGTACATCCCGCCCTCACAACCAACATTTATTTCGACATCAAGAAGATGGATCGTGCCTATTATGACGATGATAATCCTAATCCCTATCCAACGCGTGGATGGATGGATTCAAACAGCTCGTTGACAATGATTGGCGGCAGCCAAAATTATGAAGGACAGCACATCCAAAGACTCAAGATGTACGAAATAGACCAACGCGATGAGCGTATCTCTCATCGGTATAGTGGACTGATCCATCAACGTGCCATCTCCAAGGCTGAGTACGAGTATGAACTTGCACGGCGTCAGGCAAGTTCTGAGATGGGTGGCTTGTTCACGCCTCAACCGTCTGCTTTACCTACCAATATCCATTGTCTGACATCAAACAAGCGTGCGATAGGGTTCGTAGGATGTTCGTTGAACACGAGTGATTACAGATTCTTCCTCAATGCCGAGGATTTCACCACTCACTATATGAAAAAAGATGGCCTTCTCACACTTGAGTATGAAGGCAACAACCCAGAGGAATACAACGAATTCCTTCAGGAATGTCGTAGATTGGTGTTAGAAGGCATGATTCTGTGCGTATGGGAAGACGAAAGAGAAATGATTGGTGGTACGCTGAAAACAAGTTGGGCAAGATACCTCAATCAACTCGATGTAAGAGCCAGAGGTGCTTATATTGAAGAGCCGGATTTCTGGTCATGGAAAGAAAATGTAAGCTATTGCGCTCTGCGAGCTAATGAATAGTGAAAAGTGAATAGTGAAGAGTCATGATGAAGAAGAGGATCGTATTAATAATTCTGGCTGTGTGGGCACTGCTCCTGAGTACCTTTGCTACGGCTATTGAGACAGACCGCACATGGTATCTTGCAGGCGAGCAGATGAAAGTCAGCGTGACTGCCGATGATGCTTTGATAGCATATGCAGAGCTGTGTGATATACATGGTTTGGCGGCTGGTGTCGTGGTAGGTCTTGAAGAGGGGAGGGGAACAGGTATTATCGAACTGCCTTCCGACCTCCATAGCGGGTATTATGTATTGTCTGTTTATACGAACCACAACCCCAATGTGACTCACTGGCTTGTCGCCATCATCAATCCGCTTCACAAGAGCAAGGCTGATGATATGAAGTGGGTGTTGGGTGATAGTTGTTGGGTGACGGCTGATGGAACGGCCGATCTGATCAGTGAGAAGACTGTCGATATGCGTGAAACAGAAGGCCATATCATTAAGGCGCGCATTAAGAACGTCTTTGATAGCCATACTTTCAGTGGTAGCCAGATTTGCCCTTCGATGAGTATCATCGGTAAGCAGATCCATTATTTTGAGGGCAAGATGGTTAATGACTCCATTGCTGTCTTCTACACCTATGGCATCCACGGTAAGCAACCGTTAGTGCTCTCTGCCATGTCATCCACAGATGTAAGTCTGCCTATTGAGATAATAAGTCCGTTTGCTACCTTGCTCCCGAAGAAACTCCCCCATCTGGTGTTCCACTACAAGCGCAGCGAGGTAGAAGCCCGCTCCCTGGATATGCAACGGCATCAGAAAATAAAAGAAAGGGATGAGAATCAGGCGATAGGAAGACCTTTAGACTATGACGAAACAGTGTTCGGAACCAAACCGGATTTGACCTATAATCTCGACGAATACCGGCAGTTCCTGTCAATCAAGGAGGTGCTGTTGGAATATGTGGACTGCGTCAAGAAGATAAAACAAAATGACGTATCCAAGCTGATTGTCCGTAGAGGACAGGACCACTATAATAGTTCATTGCCAACATTAGTACTGATCGATGGCATGCCGGTCTTTGACATAGAGCGATTGCTGAACTATGATGCCCGTCGTATTCATTATATCAACATCTATGGTGGCCAATACACATTTGGTAATGGCGTGTATAATGGCATCTTGTCGTTTATAACACGCTCTGGACAACTCACCAATTATCCTACCGAGCGCAACATGCAGTACTTGGTATATGATTTTCCTGAATGAGGAAAATAATTATTTAAAAACAGAGCGGATGACAAACCAGCAGTGCATCAAGAAAGTGCTGATGCGTCCGTAATGACTCTCCATCACTTTGTAGCGCTCGATGAGCGACTCGCGGTGGTGGAGTGTTGTTTGTCCCTCTTGGGTATAATTGACCACCACCATATGCAGATTCAGCAAAGGCACCTTCTCCTTGGCTGCTGCCTTCATGATGCGGATACACCAGTCGACGTCGGCTGAATAACGGTATTTCTGATTATAAGGTGTGGCGATCGCAAAGTCCGTACGGGCATAGAAAGCCTGATGGCAGACGAGCATACCGTGACGGAACGATTTCCAGGTAAGGTTTTCTGGGGGAGCAAGACGACGGTGATGCAGGAAACGACCCTCACCATCGACGATGTCGGTATCGCCGTAAAGCACAGCGTGATTGTCCGCCATAGCAGCAATGCGCGAGGCGATATCAGGAGCAGGGAGGAAGTCTCCGGCATTGAGGAAACAGACATAATCCCCATCCAACGAGCGCAGGCCCTTGTTCATCGCATCATAGATGCCTTTGTCTGGCTCCGACATCAACAGTACCTTATGACCATTATCAGCCGCATTCGAACGCGCTATATAGTCGTTGACCATCTCGATGGTTCCATCTGTCGAGGCACCGTCGATGATCAGGTGCGTAATCTCAGGATAGTCCTGCGCGAGCACACTGTCAAGCGTGCGCTGTAACACTTTTGCAGCCTGATAGGTAATGGTGACGTAGGTAATGGTCATCGCGTTTAAAGATTATAGTTTATAAAGGCCATCGCCTGTTGATAGACATCGAGATATTTCACAGCTACGCTCTGTTGGGAATAGCAGTGTGTCACCTTATGGACAGCCTGCGAACTAAGTGATTCGTAGTCGGCCTCTTGCAACACCCATGCGATACCCTTGGCCAGATCGGCCGCATCGCGATAGGCTGCCACATAGCCGTTTTTAAGATGGTCGATCTCCTCAGGGATGCCACCCACCTTAAAAGCAACACAAGGTACGCCACAGGCCATCGCTTCCATAATGGTATTGGGCAGATTCTCGGATAGCGATGGCAGTACGAACACATCAGCGGCATTGTAGACGTCGACAACACGCTGTTCATCATTGATATACCCCAGCGGATGTGCTTTCATCGGCAATTGCTCCAATACCTCTTCGGCATGACCTCCTAAGATAACCACTTCACAAAGGTCTTTTGTGAGATCACCCAACTGCCGACAGGCATCAACAAGATACGACATGCCCTTATTCACGTTGGTCACCCGCTGCGAGGCAAAGAGAATCAGTTTCTTATCGAGTGGCAACCCCAGTCGCTGACGGGCCTCCTGCTTATTACCTTTCTTATAAATATGCGTGTCGATGGGGTTGGGGATGCTGGTGATCTTCTGACCTTTGAGCAGAGCGCTTGACTTCGCCTCAGATTCCAACCATCGGCTACAAGCCACATAATAGATATTCCCGTCAGCCAGTATCTGCTGTTTCTTATGCCAGATGCGTGAAGACAAATCACTGCTGCCCCCACCGCCAGGCAGATACTTACAATTGGCACAGCAGTTAATGAAATAATGACATCCGAGGGTAAGATGACAAATAGCGGTAGCTGGCCAGATGTCGTGCATGGTCCACACCACGGGTTTGCCGCTTCGCAAGATCTTTTGAATACCTTTCAGTGAGAGCATACCCTGATTGATCCAGTGCAGATGGATGACGTCGGCCTCCTGAAACTCCCGCAGTCTGGTGATGTCGGATCCCGTATTGGCAATGTCGACCTCGAAAAGATGTTTGCGGGAGAAGTGCAGTCTACAGAAAATGACGAAACGCTCCCACAGGAAATGCCAATGAAGCATCGGCGACTTGGGGAGTCCGACGACCGTGAGAGCATCACTCTCCTTGTCGCGAACCAGCATTTTCGCTTTCACGCCATTGTTGTTGAGCGCTTTCATCAGCCGGTTGGCAGCAACGGCTGCGCCTCCCGTCCGCTCACTCGTATTGACTATCAGAACCCTCATGCAGCCTTTGCTTTCTCCTTGGCTTCCTTCTCCTTGCGCTTCTGTTCTTTCTTCAGTTCTTTCTCACGACGTTTCTGCTCCTTCTTGGCTTCTTTCTCCTTGCGCTTCTGCTCTTTTTCAAGTTCCTTCTCACGCTTCTTCTGTTCCTTCTGGAGTTTCTTCAGTTCCTTGGCACTCTGTTTTGCAGCTTCCTTTTCGCTGATAGCATCCTCCTTCACTTTGGTAGCCTCTTCGAGTTTTTCACGCAACATCTTCTTGTCGAAAGTAAATACGTGACCGAACATACCTAAGGACAGAATCTGGTCTTTACCCTGCAGACGGACATGCGTCGTATTGAGAATAAAGTAATTGTCGACTTTCAGTTTAGAGTTGAGCGCTGTCTCGATGGTTTTCAGCACCACGCCTTTACCAAGATTCGTCAGCACATTGTCACCGAAGCCCCTTTGTTCAGCCTCCTCGTCAACAAATTCCGTTATCGCCTCCATCATGGCCTCCTTATGGGCCTGTTTGTCGGGAACCATCTGCGTCATGAGCAAGGCCAGAAGCAGAATAATCGCCACAATCAATAACTTTTTCATTTCACTATACCTTATTTATTAATTTATGGTGCAAAGATACATTAAGTTTGCAAAAAAAACAAGAAAATAGTATATATATTTAGTGTTTTCGCACACAATCGCTTGATTTATGTCAAGAATGAAGGGTAAAAGTACACTTAATACACTACTTTTCTTGCAAAAAAGGAAAAATCGTTGTAATTTTGCAGTGTCAAAAGGTTAATAGATTGTTTTAGGTTAGTAGTAATATTTATAGTTTTAGGTTTTTAGTTATTGGTAAAAGAAAGTTTTCAGCTGTGGATAACAGGAGGTCGCTGTGAAGCTCCCTTTTAAACTTTCAAATTTTTAGCTCTTGTGAGCTGAAAATTTCTTTTAGAGAAAAGGATTTTTAGTTAAACATAGGCTTTTTTAATGCCGCTGCTCGTGAGAGTGGCGGCATTTCTTATACGTTGTTTAGCCGTTTCTTTCGGCTCAATCCGAAAAAGGTGGCAGATTTCAAATAGAATCTGCCACCTTTATTTAGAGAAAATTTAGGTTAGAAAATAACCGGTCCATGTCCCAGGCATGATGTGGTTGTGATGGCCGTCAGGGCGGCCGTGAGCGCGGCAACTATCACCTTCGCCAGAATCTCAATAATTCGCTTTTTCATAACTATTCATTATTCACTATTCACTAACTCGTAGAGCGTCTAATCCTTGTCAAGGTCAGCGCCGCCGTTGCCACCACTGCTACCGCCTGTGTTGATTACGAGACTAGAAGCCTGTCCAGGCATCGCGAAGCTACCAGTGTAAACACCCTCGCTCTCAGTCAGCTCGATCTGCGAACCGTTGATGGTTGCAGTTGGTGTCTCACCCTCTGCCGGTGTGATGCTGATCTCCACCTCGTCGTCCTCGTTGAGGTTTGATCCCGAGGTCACGGCATTACCGTCCTTGGTCACACTTGCGCTACCACTACCGCTCGTACTGATGCTAAGTGCATACCCCTCCGCGGTCTCGGCTCCTGAGCTTGTCGAAGAGCCGCCCTGACTCTGACTGCTCTGTGAGCTCGACCCATTAGTATCTGAGCCCGTTGAAGAGCCGCCCTGCGATGGGCTAGGGGAGGCGCCACCTTGAGCAGCGGCCTTGGCAGCAGCAATCTCAGCACCGGCCTTGTCGGTCCAACCCAGTTTACCATCCTTGTTCAATTCTTCACGGGTATACTCACCGGTGGCCTGAGCCAGAAGCTTGAGGCTTTGCACGGCAGGACCAGCCTTGTCGGTCTTGGCGAGAGTACCAATGCTTGCGGAGATTGTCTTGTCTGTAGCTGGATCATAGAGCTCCTGGCATCCGTTGCCCATCACGCTCACCTTAAAGATAGCGAGGTTGTCCACCTTCACGGTGTTACCATTAAGCGTCTGTTCACGCACGCACTTCACGAAGTCTCGCAGGATACCCTCGATAGTACCTTCGGAGAACGGTGTGTTGTGCTCAGCCATGTGAACCGCCATGTCGTGGATGTTCATCGTCTGCTTGTAGCTGACGCGAGGGTAGTACTTACCATACGCATCGTTCTTGCTGTTGTTGTTTTGGGAAAGATAAAGCTCAATCATAATAGATTTGTTTTGAAGTTGATAATTCTGTGATTTGTCTCTGTACCCTTGGGACATCCAGCCTGCGCACTGCCTTCTGTCTCTCGATTGCGGCTGCAAAAGTACAGCTATTTCCAATACAATCCCCGAAAAAGCCCACCCCCAACAAATCCTAAAAACGCAAGCTACTATCAATCAGCAACTTGCGTAAACGCTATTTCTTTCTAAACTCAAAGAACTATTTTCAGTTTCATTGCGATATAGTTATGAAGCCACCATTTTTAATAAATTATCGAGTATCTGAGAAATCTCTTTTGTATCTTTTCTTCCATTTGTGTTATCAACAAAAAACGAACAATCAGCTCTTCCATAATGATCAAAAGAATTAATCTCAAAAATACTAGGCTCATTTCCATGCGAATACCGGTAATGAATCCTGCCCTTATAGTTTCCCAATTTTATATATGCTAGAAATCCTGCCATATAACTGAAGACAGCCGTGTAATGTTCCTTGTCTTCCATACATGTCATCAGCCGATTCTTGATACCATTATTACTCATCCCGAGTTTTCTGAGAATTGCAATAACTCTTAATATCCCATCATGTAAGACTATTGTCTTTCCATAATATGTTTCATCTGTCAGTCTAACTAGCACAAAATCACTCAAATCTTCAATTGCATTTACCACCTCTCTGACTGTATGCTCAGACAGATCTTCTGGTCTGATAAATAATCTAACCGTATTAGAATCAATCCTAGTATTATCAATAATTCGTTTATAATAGTACTCTTCCTTCAACTGATTAAAAGAATAAGTAAAATAGTTACTGCTACAAAACTTATTGATATACCCTTTATAATCAGCATTAGTCCCATAGAAATGCTTAAAGATACTCTCGGTACAATCATAATTCATCACAAATACGACCTTGTCCAGTCCAAATTTATTCCCGACATATGGCAGACGAGGATTTGCCCCAAGTCTGTAATGATGGTCTATATGGGCAGAGAAAACATTTAGAATCCTGAAAAGATGTGCGGGATCCATTCTATCCAAATCTTCAATAATGAGCACAATCTCTTTGTCTTGATTAGCCTTTTTATAATCGGATATTCCTTGCTGAATGATTCCGGTTATAACATCTTGACCTGAAATCGGATTTTTGCTCATCTCCTTGAGAAATTGTTCTATCTGCCTATCTCTTACAGACTCTTCTAAATCTGTCACTTTCTGCTTAACCTTGCCGAGCAACTTTTTTCCAGTAAGTATTGCAGATACCACTTTCACGCTCTTCTCATCAAGACAAAGCTCAGAAATGATAGGTAGAAGTCCTTCAGCTATTGACGGTGCGTGTAATTGTAAGCACCATGCCAGAGCCTGCGCTTTAGTCAGCTTGAACTCTGGACTTAGTATATTCTGGTCAAACATCTGTATCAACAGGTCATATTTGATAAGTTCAAAAATATCCCGATTCTCCGCAACTTGATAATTCACAGGATAAAGAGTAAGGAACGTATAGCCTTCCTTCACTTTTTCATCCTCCATGAACTTTTGCAGGAAATAGGTCTTTCCATCTCCAAACTTTGCAGAAAGGATTGTCCTCTCATGAGCATTCAGATGCTCATAAAACCGCTTTATAGCGTCATCAACGGGAATATTAAAGTGATTATCTTCTTCCATGACGTTCTATTATCTTTAATCCAATTGCAAATTTAGATAAAAATACTGATTTGTACAAGAATTCCATATAAAAACACATCATAGGGCATTCAGTTGGGACGAAGAAGCCCTACAAAACACCCCACCCCATAAAACAACAAAAGCCAGCTCCTCAGCTGACTTTCCTCCTTACTGATACTGATTTATACGTTTATATTGTTCTGCTAGTTCCTGAAGTTTTTCAAACAACGCCACTCGCTCTTCCTTCATTCCTCCAGCATTTAAAAGTTTCCTCTGATGCTTAATCCAGTTCAGCATATTATGCTCCTCAATGCGGTGTTTCGATGGATTCATCTTGTTCGTCGTGATGAACTTCACCACCTCATCATATTTGGCCTGCCACTTTTCTTCTTGTGTCATTCTTATTCAGGCCTGATAAACACTTTTACATGGAACCCCTTTCCTAATTCTTCCAAATCTTTCTCCAATCCTCGTGGGTTTCGTATAATTCCTTTCGGATCATATACAAAGCAATATAGACTCTTACAATTTGGATGACTTTGATATTTTGTAATATCTATAATGAGTTGCTCACCTAATTCTTTATCCTTTAATCCTTGCCTTGGCATCTTAACCTCAATAGCAATCTCATCATCTTTTAGTAAAAAATCCATTCTATTTGAGGCGCCAGCATAACTTGGAGTCCATTCTTCCGGTCTTACATCCTCAAAATCAATCTTTAATAATCCTTGTAAGAAGTCTTGCACATCATATTCATCTCGTATTTCCAATGTAGACCTATTATCGTGCCGACGCCTTAACTGCCTCGCAACAGTATGGAATCTCTCAAATAGTTTACTTAATCTTCCTTCATAATCAATCCTGGCGTGATTGGGCTTTATCGATTGAAAAGCTTTTAAAATACTGAATAATGCTTCACAAAAAGTGCATTATTATTTTGTTTTGTTGTAATTTCTTCAAAATCTCTCACTTGAGGATGCATAGGGTAATGCTCTTGAAGAAACATTAGGGATTTTCTCCGCCACACTTCATATTTTCCATCATCGACGTAAAAATCAAAACGGTACGCCCATTTTGACTCTAATACCTTTTCGCCTTCCTCTATCAAATCTTCTAATGTCATCATTTTAGTCTCTTATCTTTATACTTGAAATATACGTTTACACGCGAGTTTTTGTGTTTATGTCTCCTGATCGCTTAAAGATAAATCATCTCATAATCTCTCACATTTAAAGCATCAAAAGAGTTTTTGATACGTACCTTATCCTTCTCCGTATGCCAACTCACCTGCCATCTCAGATTCCGATTCTTCTCCGCTATCCAACGTAAATACGGATAATCAACCTCCGAGAACGACAGCCCATAGACAAACAACTTATTTGCGCCCATTACAGCTGGTCGCAATACATCATAATAGCTCCCAAGTTGAATATACTTCTGCCAATAAGAAAGATGCGACGTCAATTCACTCTCATTATCTCCATACGTTCCAGCAACATGGAAATCATAACTTCTATACAGATGATATTTATCCATCACATCCTTTTCCAACACAAATTGGTTCTTCCCATGCCCGTATATTAACTCGTCACCCCTTGACGCCTTCCCATGAATATATACAATTCTATTCTCCTCAATTCCGTAAACACGCTCAAGCGTATCTGTATAATTGAATGAGATATACAGGCAAGCCTCTGGCAATTCCATCTTTTTCTCTATTTTCACACCATCCAGAGTTTTAACCCATTCGGTGAATCTAGAAGAGATAGCCTTCCGAACTGAGTCTAATCGCCAACTTGCTGGATGTGAGAAGCTTGGTGGAAATCTTGGATCTATGGGCCTATTCTCTAATGGCGTTTCATTAATCAACTTGGGTACGTCAATCTCACTGAGGCTCCTTTCAAAATCATTCCACCAATTACCATCCACATCTATATACCTTTCGAGGAAATCAAACAACACCTTATCATTGGTACACAGCCATATCTTGAAATTTGCGTAACTCGATGGCAGTCCATGGTTCACATCAAATCCATTGCCTACTATTACTATATTACCGCTATTCATAAAAGATATCCTTAGCGCTCCAATCGATACCATCTACTATTTCATCTGCATTATCTATTCCGGATACACTAACTACCAATCCATTTCTATCAACTCAATTTCTCACAAACGCAATACCCGGATTATCATACTTATAACCATCCATCAGGAAATGATCATGTTGTATTGCTTTCGCTACACCATAATAGCCTGGGTATATCCGAGATGCATCATATCCTATATCTACTAAATATTGGTATATCTGTCTAAACATACTTGCAGACAATTCTATCTTATAAAGCAAGGGAATGGCAAACCCCACTTTCTTAGAAAAATATCCCTCTAGAAGAGATTCCAATGGTTCCCGATTAACTTTTATGTTAATATCAGCAACAAGCTTATTCTCTACTAAATCTGACTTCTTCTTTGATTGCCATAGCGTAAAAACGCCTTGCTGCGCCACCAAATTAGGGTTCCCATGATATATAGGTTGTACAAGATGCAGAGGTAATCCTAGATTCGGTTCATTTAACAGCGGGTTAAGGCAGAATGCCCATAACACGATATTGTTCACCGACGCCACATCTATCTTTCTTTCAAGGAAATCCTCTACGGCAAAATAGAGAGCCACGAATTTATCATGAGTCCAATCAAGCAAACGTGTTGGTAGTCCATAATGCTGAGCCAAGGCAGCCAGCGACCACAAATCCTCAGGCAGCCAGTCTTCGTTTATAAACAAAGTATGAAAGTCTATACGTTCTTGCCAGGTTAGACTTATTCGCTTTATTTCATCTAGATAAAGCCCCTTGCTATCACACAATTTGTAAAAGCGTCTCAGGATAACGTATTCCCTTAGTGTTTGAGTATATTCTGTGTCGTTATCTCCATATGCAAGCGCAATTTGCTTTAACTTTTCTATATTATTAAGTCTTAATGCTGTTGGAACGAGCTCATATTTATCCGAAGCATGACCTCTGTAAATTACGTTTCCCCTTGTAAACAATGGATACAACTCCCCATTGTATTCTATGGAAGATACAAAATCCTCAAACTTATCAAAGTGATAGTTCTTAACTGCAGAATAGCTCATTATCGACTTAAATAATTCATATTAATCTTACTTACCAAATGCCTCCCCAATTTTCTTCAGCCCCGCATCCATCAAAGGCTTCATCGTTTTTCCAAGTTCCAATGTAACCTCCTCAAATCTATGAAGCCGTTCAATCGTGTCCGACCATTCGACACCTTCCAATACCTCCATCTGCTTCATAAAGTCATGTTCCCGGTGTGCCCCTGCGTTATGCCGTATTTCAGAAAGTACAGGTTTCTCTTGGCAAAAGAAATCAGCCAGTCTCTTTCTGGCAATCCTAGTCTTGGCCAATGCCGCTTCCGACAACAACCTTTTGGCTATATCCTGATACTTCTTTCCAGTAAGTTCATTTAAATCTTCACACCATTCATACATCATCTCAGAGGCTTCCACAGCTATTCTTTCCCTACTGCTTTCATTCTTCTCAAAGTACAGTAATTTCTGAATGCCTTTGGTCTCATACGAACATCGCTGGATTTGCGCTGCCACATTCAACACAAACTCCTGATCCTCAAAAGCACGTTTCTTAGCCATAAGGTCATGGGTATGCCACCCTGCTGCATTTTTCTCATCGATTAAAGCCATTTGATGCTGACAATGCCTTATCTGAATTTTGAATAGTTCAATACTCTTTTTCTCTTCGTCGATGATAGCCTCTAATGCGTCTTTCATCTCCTCGCCATCAGCAGAGTTCATTCGCTGTTCTAAAAAGAAATCCAAATAGTTTTTCATAACCACAATTGTTACTGATTTATCCTCATTTTTACTTCTCATGCCCCGTCCTCAAGCTTCCAACTACTCTCCCATTCTCATCTAACGTATATGTCCCGCTCACCACCAGCCACATAGGCAGCACCGGCATATGCTGATAATTATGCAGTCCAATGATATTTTTCTCACCCAGGACATACCACATGATTCTCTTGTGATGCTTGGCAAGATAATCCATCAGTGCATCCTTCCGCACTAACAGATAAGTCCTTGATTCTTCTATTGCTCCCTCGTCAAAACAGACCACATTACCCTCTTCATCTACAAACACGCCATCCTTATCACCATGTTGCATCCCCATACCGTCAAATAATTGCTTCGAGGGCACCAGACAATAAAAAGCCTCTTCTTTGGAATGATCTTCTCCAGCCTCCCACAAATAGCCGATACTTGTTACTTCTGCATGGCCAATGAGACGATTCGTATTCCTGTCATATATTTCCTTCTTGGTCAGCCCCTCTGCATCAAAATATTGATAAGCTGGCGACCAATAATACTCCCGATAGAATATTTCGTACCTGTCACTACATTCCGGCATCCATCTCCCACCAAAATTCTGTTTCATTGCCCATTTGTAGACACGAGGGAATTCTTCTTCATCAATGATACAACTTCTTACTTGATACCACAGCCTTTTGTAGATATCATCTTCGTTATGGGGCTCTGTCCACTCTGGATAACATTCCAAGGCAAGCCAGTCGCCACCTTCAGGATCCTTCAATGCTATAATCGGCTCAGCAGGTGGTATGTCATCATCAATATTCAGCCAATCAGCCAATTCTGCCTCCCAGTTATCATACAGGCCTCCATACCACCATTTATCATCGCGTGGTTTTGACCATTGCCGGTTTCCTTCCCTTCGAACAAGCGTTGTCGGGTCTATATCACGAATAACAGGATCCCATGGTCCCTCATATTCAACGACACGGTCACTCCATGCATATTCTAATTTGGGGACATTGTCTGCCACCCGAGCCAACAGTTCGTGCATGACCAGCCACTGATATTTCTTGCCGATCCGCTCATTAGGTACAGTCGAACGACCTCTTCCCACACCTACGTTCTGGTCAAATGCGCCATGCTTTTCTTCTCGATATCCGTACTTGTCTATAATGAGTTTGATGGCTATATGACTCAAACGTTCTGCGTCTATTTTCCAATTGCTCAATGCACTTTGGAATGTATATCTGCCAAAATCACCATAAGAATAACCGACAGTCGTATGCTCCGTAAACATAGATGTCAGCACACTACACAATCCAGGTGAATCCTTATACCCCCTGCACCCTTCATATATGGCTTTTATTTCTTCGTCAGGCACAGGCTCATAATCAAATGAACTATGATAAGGAGGCCGTATCTTGTTCACATCGATATCCAGTCTTACACCTATTGAAATAGCATATTCTATTATTTCCCGTGCATAGTCTCGAAGCAACACATGAGGATAGATTTCATCTTCCGCATCAAATATCTTCGAATAAATGTATTGGCACAAGCCTGCCAGATGCTCTTTAGATTTCGATCTCACAGCACATCCTAAAGCCACTGCGTAAAGTCTTTCATGTATATACGGATCATCCACTGTCGAGAATTTCTCCAGAAGTGGCACCAACACCTGCATCCTATTGTGAAGAAGTTGAACAAGGGCTTTGGTTGCTGTATCACGGAGTTTCCGGTTTGTACTTGCCAAAAACCAGGATAGCAAGGTGGCCCCCAACTCAACGGACTTTTCTTCTATATAGACCTCATCACTTTCATTCCATGCCCAGTTTATGACATCTTCTATGATTTTATTGTTAAAACCACCATAAATACGGGATAATGTAGGTATCCACATTGCATCCCTGTCAGCCAACGGCATAGGTGCGAGCATCTTGTGTAGGTAGTCTGCATTATAATAGTTCCCCGCATAATAGCCAATCTCCATGATGGTCCGAACAAGGACGTCTCTGAATTGATAGTCATCCATAAACTCAGCAAAGTAGGCATCCAGATGCGAGTCTATAGTGTTTTCATCTCTCCATATCAGACTGGATAGAATCGCAAAGACCACAGCTTTACTTCGATGGTAATGGGGCAATGCATCATACAATTCTGCACCTTTACGCTCGGGCAACAAAATAGCCAGCGATTCTAACAATCCATTAACTGGTGTTTTTATCGTTTGCACATAATTTTCCAGAGCCTCGGCATCATATTGTAATTCGTCTATAAGATATGCTGCTTGAAGCATATTCTCGAATCGTTCGTATGTAAGGTATATACCTTCCCCATACATGCCTTCATCTCCATAAAAAATATTCTTGCTGAAAACGCCTTCCGATATTAGGCAGTCCAATAATTCCCCTTCAACAAAAACACGTGGGCAAATATCCGATAAAAGCTCAGCAGCGCTGTCAATAGGCATCTCATGCCGTCCTTCTTTAGCCGTATATGCGATAAACCTTAGTACTGCTTTCTCTACGATTTTGATCGACGACGAATATTGCTTATTTTTTTTGAGTGATTTCTCTACACCATCAAAAAACAAGTTCATGACCGATGTGATGCCCCTTATCCCGTCGGGAATCTTCCTGTAGCCGTTGTTCTTCATGCCTTCACAGAACAAGCGCAAGAACAATGGATTCCTGAATTCAGGATTAAGGAATGGTACTGTCGGATACAATAGGTCGTATTCTTTAAAGAAAAGTTGTACAGCCTTTTGTGTGTTAATGCCGAATCCTTGATGCCATGCTCTCACACAGTAATTATGGTCGAATTCTTCCCATGGAAGTATGGCTGGTTGGTATGAAGTACGGATACTCAGAACAAGTCCAAGCCACGGATGCCGTCTGATTTGATCAATGAAACTACGGATATTATTTGGCCAGATAGCTAACCCATGTCCTTCATTGATGGCATCTATGAAAATGACAATACGGTGTCCAGTTGTCTCTGCTTTAGCTTCGAGCATTTCCAACAACTCGTCTGAAGTACCAGTAAAGTGAAGCATCTTCATCATCTGGGTAAGAGGATCCTCATCGGTGATGAATTTCTGTCCCAAAAACAGCAAGCTCATCTGCTTTTCTTTCTCCCGTCGCAGTACGACATCGGCCATTAGATGAGACTTTCCTACGCCAGCATCTCCTTCCAGAATCAAGACGGGGTCATTAATCAGCCTTATGAAATCCCGATGCAACTCGTTGTAAACATGTAGAACATCAACGCCTAACTCATTTATTCTACGATATCTTCGATAAGATTCATCAGTACTAATTTCTTTATTAACAACTATATAAGCAATATCTTGAACCGCTTCGCCCAGCTTCATCAATGCAGTCAACAACTCATCCAGTGCGATTCTGTCTATGCCAGCAACAGGAGTCCCCTTTATTTGCCTAATGGCATTCCTGACACTTTCAACCTTTCCTAAGGCATCATGGCAATACTTGTTTCTTTCTATTTTTCCGCAGGCATCCTCTGCTGATCTCAGTTCATCTTCTAAGAAATTATCTAGTGATTTTCCTCGCGAAAGCCCCTTAAAGTATTCTGATGTCTCAACTTCGATATTCAGTTTAGGCAGATACCGTTTGCCCAAGTCTTCGATGGATATTGCATTAAACCGTATCAGGTCTTCATCTGTAAATTCATGCCCTCCAAACCAGAATCGAAGCATACCTTGGTTTTGAGGCTTTTGGAGTCTTCCTATTAAATCCGATGCCCACCAGAATTCAAAAGCAACATGAGGATTAGTCTCTGACCATCTTTTCATATAGCCATCAATGCGTTCTTTCATACTCATCCTGCCTTCAATATGAGCATCTGAGGGATCCGTTGGAACAGCAATGATATACCTCGTTAAATGAGGATGATTCTTCAAAGCTTCTTTCACAGAACCATCTATTTGTTGATACTGTGAGTTATCAAATGCCTTACAGAAATATTTGGCCTGCCATGCCACTTCACTGCCATCTTCAAGAATCCAATAGCACTCTACACCTCCATCGGGTTTCCCATTCCGTACGAATTTTATTCTGCATGGAATCTCCTCTTTGCGTGCCAGTTGGCAAACAAATTCCTCAAATCCATCCCTTGCCGACCCATTCACGGGTCTAATACTATTGAAGTCAAGATTAGTCATATTTTATCTCAACCATCATTCCATACCATATCATAAAAATAATAACAAAAGCGCTACTGTTACCATTACGAATGACATGAAATATGTCAATAAAGAGCCGTTATTTCATCATCTATCACACAACCTAAAATTATTGATATATCGAAATCATTTCTCTTCAGGAAATCTATTAGTCTATTGAGTACCATCGCTTTTTCACTCTTATCAATACTCCCTGCCATTCTTATCTCACTTTTTTGCTAAACTAGCAGAAGAACTTCTCATATATAGCCTTACCCATTCTTCGATATTGACTTGACTTATAATCTCTAAAATTGAAATCCCTTATACCGCTCAATTTCTGCTCATATTCTTCGACAGAAAAATTATGGCCATTTTCTATAAGCAAACGTAGCAAATTAAGCATGCCATTAACAAACGTAACATTCAACACGCCACTCTTATCACTGGAATCATAAGGCTTCCATTGATCTGAACCATATATTTTCTTAAGCGATAATAACAGCTCTCCGATTTTAGATGAGCAAAACTTAATGTAATCATTTAGCAATTCATAATTTGGAGAAGTCTTATCCTGAAGAAGTTCTTTATCACGATGATCCCAAATCTTATACAAACTATCAGAATGGTCTGAGCCCTCATATTTTATGAGAGGCCTTAAGCCAAAACTGACGATTGAAGATGTTTTAATCTTCCCTTTATCATATGAATATCGTACAAACTTGTCTTTTAAAGGCCCATTATTATTCAATTCGTTAATTATATGAGTGCCAATAGCTATAGTCGAGAAAGGTTCAAGTATCGTTTCTATATCATGCTGAAGATCAGAGGGGACATTGGTTTGTGTCATATTGATTTCTAAAAACAACTTAGCCTCAAATTTCAACCTTGCTTCCTTGGCTTCATTTTTAGGGAATAAGATACCTGTAACTAGAAGGTTCTGAATACCACGTAATCTGCTGATATCTTTTTCATAACTATCATTTCCTTCATAATATGAGAAAGTCCGATGTTGTCCATCAATAATACCTACAATTTTTGACTTATCTTCTATTTCAACATATACGGGGCGTATTTGTGATGGTTCATTTCTATTCTCAAATTCCCCATTTGCGTTAAGATGAAGTTCTATAGTTTTTTCTTTATCTGTATATAATCTAATATTATCTTCTGAAATTGTTGCAATAATATTGTTTACATACACTCTTTCCTTAGTTGACAAGTATTTCCTCATACTGGTTATTTTTTTCATATCCAGCATTCTTTGATAATAACCTATCGATTCAGAACTATTCCATCCTTCTCGCCTAAGGACATAGGCTCTTTTCATTAGAGATTCTGCATCAATATAAAATGAGATTATTTTATAACCAGGTTGGTATGAACTATATTCTTCCGGTAGAATATGCCCATAAAAACTTTCAGATTTCCTATCTACGGATTTCCTTATTCTCTCACCAATATAATCCTCATTTATCTCCAGAAACTCAAAGAACTCATGTCTTGCAGAGAACTTAATTACTTTACTTAGACTCTTGAAATATTGTATGATGTGACGATCAAAAAAAAGAACGCCATCAATACATTTATGGTCTTCTTCTGATACTGGTTCTTTTGAGCAATACAATATCCTTAATTGCATCTGCTTAAAAGAATAGCTCAGCTTTAATGAGTCCCATTTTTCGCAAAAAGAGTCATAAATTTTATTATCATACAAGAACTTTAAAAAATCAGAATGACTTGAATTAACCCTTTCATAAAATATATTTTTATTGGCTAAATGATCATGTGGATTGTTTTTTGTTGTATACTCAACCAAAACGACAACATTTTCGTACATAAAAATATCGTCAATTTCACTATGACGGCCCTGATACTCAATATTATGACCATCAATCCCTTTCAAACGATCAAAAGATAGATTGTTGAAAACATCACGAATCTCCTTTTTCTGATTTCGTTGATCTTTTTCCTGCTGAGTTAATGGCTTTCTTTTTCCTTTCTTCTTAATTCTATTCATAGTCTTTTTCATTTAAATCAACTTTAATCTGACTTATTACTTTTACCTTCTTATCATCTACATTTCCATCTTTTATATATGAATAAGAATTCGTTTTAGAATAAAAGAAACAATTTCTTGTTTTAGGCTTTGCAGTTGAAAATCTAAACAAGGGCCTAATTTCAAACTTTGACAGAGGAGGTTTAGAAATAATATCATTTATATATACCATTATTATATCATCTCTTTTTATACCACAAATAGTATATTTAACATTATAAGGTGCAGATGTATTATCTTCTATTTTCTCGACAAATATCTTCAATGTTTTACAACATATACGTTTTTCTAATTCATTGATGAGAATACGTCCATATTTCAATACTCTTAAATCCCAAATGATTGTTTCAAATGAAGTCTGATTGTTATTATTCAGCAATTTTGTATACTCTTCTTTGCCCTTCTTCAAAGTTTTGCTCAAATAGGTCTTGAATTGCTTTATATACTCACCATTCAGTTCAAAGCCGATATATTGTCTATTCATATATGCAGACTGCGAAAGTACCGTTCCACTCCCGGCAAATGGATCCAGTACAATATCATTTTCATCAGAACTAATAGATATCATATTTGCGACCATGTCTTTCGGCAATGGGCAAAAATGGCGAATATATTCATTTCCCCACGATCCCTGGACTGGTATAGGAAATTCCCATATCTCATCCAAAGCTTTGCCTCTAGGATTATATCTTTCTGGATATTTTACCCACCATTTCTTTAATTGTCGAGTATCGTATACGCGAACTCGATCTTTATTGTATTTGAATACAGGAGTCTTAGAGAAAAAAAGCACATACTCAAATTTTCTTTGAACAAATCCTTTTGAAGTCCATGGTACCGTTTTATCCTTCTTCCAAATAATTATATCTTGGAGAAGCCACCCAACATTTTTGAGTTGATATGCAAGATCAAATGGTAAGGGAACTATAGCATTATTACGTTTAAATGTATCAATAATTATCCACAAAGTGCCATCATCTTTTGTGGCATCATAGACCTGCTTGAATATTAATTTCAAATCATTTAAATAGTCAGAATACTCTTGTCCATAACCAACTTGATTATCCACGCCATAATCTTTCATATCAAAATATGGCGGAGATGTTATGGTCGTTTGTATTTTTATATCTGACGGTAAAAATTGGCCGATTTTTCTTGAGTCCTGATGAAATACTTTACTTTTCACTGTTTCTTATCATCAATTAAAATAACACGATAATAATTTGTTTCACCCCAATTATAGCAATTGGGTCATCTTGGTGCAAAGATACAACTTCAATTGCACAAATCCGCTATTTTTACATATTTTTGCATTCCTTCAATAATAATCACCGCCCCTAGCTCCAAAGCAATAAGCATCCTCTGACTCCCATCCTCCGACGAATTCCTCAAATCTATCGCCATCCTCAGCCTCAACTGTCAATTCGTCCAACAACTCTTTTGTAACAATCATGTTTCCGACACCTTTATAACCAAAATAACGCATCGCCAGCATCATTCCCTCAATCCTAACGATATGTTTCCCTTTCCTTTATCCCTTGATTTTTAACCTCAAATTATAAAACTTTAAGAAATCTTTTCGAAAGAAAGAACTATTAATTATCGCAGATTTAAAACAAATCAGCATGACAACAACAATTAAAGACAAAAGAATTATGAAAAAAAGTAGATTCTTCGGGAAAGCACTCAGGATACTGAGATTTCTTAAAACAATGATGTCCTTGGTTCATTGGATTAACCTACTCCTTTGATTTACCAGACTCCCTCGGTCTATCTGAGGCCAGATTGAACCATTGCGATTCTCACCCTTCGAGATCTTTCAGCGAAGAGCCTCATCGCAACATGAGGCTTTTTGTTTAAGACTCTCATCTATCTTCATACCAATTCCATCATACAAGGAAGTTTCTTTAGCCTAGAAATCCTGAAGAATTTCAAATACAGTTTATCTCTCTCCTTGGCACCATGATAACTGACATACCATTTGGCAAATTTCACAGACTCTAAAGAAAAGAACTTCTCAAAATATGGGACATCAACATCCGCCAATGAATGTCCCCAAATGCACACCTCAGTAAATTTCAAACCATTGAGCAGCGTAAAATAATCCGTATAATATGCTATATTATTGGAAGGTAGTTTTTTGAGAGAACCAATCAGTTCTTGAAAACACTTCAAAATGAACTCCACATATGCGTTTTCACTTTCACACCATCCGGGCTTACCTTGCCTATTAACTATCTAAGTAACCCTTTCTTGATGAAGCAAAACTCTCGTTTCTATTTGTTTATAACCCTCGCCATGTCCAATAACAGGCCTCAAGTAGGGTTGGTTAGAGGTGTCGTTATGTATATAACATATATGATTTCGGGGAATATGATACTTTCTCTCCAGAACATTAGTATAGTTAAATGTGATATAATAATCATCAGGCGACAGATTCAAAAAATCCATACATCCATCAACGTAAATCGTATTAATCCAGTCATGAAACAATTGTTGAAGATCATGATATAGGGTATCGAAGAGGTTCTCAATTTCGTGGCGAGAAAGGGTATTCCAATTGTCAATCCTTTTCTCTACGCACCCATCTATATCAATATTACTTAGGTTTGCCTCATAGTCTTTCCACAACCAGTTTTCATCAGAATGATTATACAGTAACCCAATTCGCTGATAAGCCTCTGGTTGAGATTCATTTAGATATCTGGCAAAATCACTATAACTTGTTGGAAGCTGATGAGCTCTGTCAAACCCATTCCCTATTATATATAGTTTCATCTTTATACTTATTGTCACTTTTTATAGTCCTCTTCTTTCTCATTTCGGGACAAACTTTCCTGTTCTGAGTTTTTCTTTCCTAATTGCTCAAGTAGGTTTGAGTATTCAGCATAACAGCCCAATTTAAAGCGTAAGCATTCTCTAGTTTTTTTCGCCTTGAATCATTGCAACCATCTTAATTAAGTTCTTAGTAACTTTCCAATCCGACATTATCATGGCTTCCAAAGACACGTCTGATCCCAACAAATGTGCATACATTCCTTTGTTATTATAGGCCAATAATGTCCATCTTCAAGAATTATCTATCTTCATTGCTAATTTCTAGTATCTTACTCCATTTCCTTCCTAATCTTCCTAATCACATCATTCTTAAACTTCGACATGGGCCTATTCTTGTATTTCTCCTCATATAACTCAATACCAAACAGCATCCTATATGCACTCTCAATATCCACGCCGGCTTTTGCCATCACTTCATTCACTAGCGTCCCTATATAGTCCTTCGGGTTAGCGTTTGCCAAATCCATTAGATCTTTCAGTTCCAAATCAGAATGCGCATCATACACCTGCTGAATCTTAAACATATCTAGTGTCTTCAGCACCCGAGCATAATAAGAAGGATCCACGTCATCATTCTTTTCTGTTGTCACTGCATACCCAATTGATGTAGGGACATATGAGAAGTGAAATCCTATTTTCTGATCTATATATGGATGGATATACTCCTTCAAGTTCATCTCATCAAATCCTTTCAGGGATGAATTGCAATAATGGCAGGCAGGAATCAAATTATAGTACGACAATGCCAAATCTGGATACTTACTTTGAGGAAACCAATGATCAAACTCTGGCCTAAGCAGGTTTTCCTTCTTCTTTTTATCAACCACGGTCAGTGTATATTGCCTGTTACAATAGGTACAAGTATTACTATTCATAAGTTTGGACAGCGCATAGCTCATTTTCTTATTTTGGTCAATATAATGTTTGTAGTTGATAATCGAATTGATACACTCTATCTCTTTCTTACTAATCCCTTTTCTTTTCCCTTTCAGATGTTTATAAAACTCCTCATGCATCTCAAGCAGCCTTTTAGGCTTCGCCGTCATATATTCCTCTACCTTATCTTTCGTCAACCACTTATATGCTTTACAGTCATAATAAACCGAAGGCACATTTGTTTTAAGCCCTTTTTCATTGAATTTCATCTTTGTATGTAGTCTAATCAACTCTACATACCTTTTTACCTTCTCGTCATCATATTTGAGCATCCACATAGTCGTTCCTCCTTCTGATTATTTCCTTCAGTCGCTGCTTCACGATAGGTTCCTGAATCACATCAGTCATCTTCGCCATGAAATCCCAATCAATATCCCTTTCGTCATATATCCCATTTTCCAAATTATTCTGCATTTCTAGGGGCAGTGAATTCCATATCGTATAATAATCCTCCTTCAGCTTTTTCAAATTTCCTTTATAAAGTTCTCGCTTCTCCCAGAGATATTTCATATTCAACTTATCCACCATCTGGTTGATAATCTCTTTGGCAAATTCTCCCATGGCCCCACCTTTCAAAAAGAAGCTGTTCACCAACATCGTATGGATATTTGCTCCAAAAGATGCCATGTTTTCTTTAGATGCTTTCTCTCCATTCTTCTCTAAGAACAAAATATTATCCACAGGAATATCAGAAAGCACAAATGGTGAATGAGTAACAATCATAAAGTGTAGACTCCTGATCCCTATAAATGGTAGCTGCTGCAGTCCATGCATAAGCGTACTGATAAAAGTTCGCTGCATATCAGGATGGAAATAGAGTTCTATTTCATCAAAGATCACATTGATATGCTTATATTCTATCTGGTCATTTTTCTTCTTATCATGCCTGTACCTCCTTGAAGAATCAATACACAACATGTAGTAGAACAACGAGCATAGGATGTAAGTTATCTGTTTCTCACCCGAACTCAACTTACTGAAAGGAATCTTCTTATGTTTCTTCTTATCATTGATGTTATAAACATGGAAATCCACTTTAAAGATAGGTGGAGGCAGCATTTCATCTGTCTCTTTTGCTGGGTATTTCATATTTAGTTGCTTACCATGCTTGTCCTTCCCTTCTATAATTCTATCTATCTCTTCTGCCAGCCTACTGGTCTGAAATGTCTTTCTCTTCTCGATATGGTCATACCTCAGATAGTTCAGTGTCCTTCTCAGTTTCACGGTTATATGTGTGTAGTCATTCCATAAATCTTCTAGAGCATCCTTTAAATCTTTTTCATGCTCTTCCAGTAATGTTTCCTTATTTTTAACCATATAGGCCCTTATCTCCATATATCTGGGATAGGTCATAAATATCTTGATAGTTTTCGCTACCAGATAGTTGATGGCTGGTTCTCGGAAATGCCTATCTGTTTGTTCTATCTGGAAAGTTATATTATATGCCTTTCTGATATAGTCTCTCAATTTTATATACTCATCCTTACTATAGTGAGGCAAATCAGGATGACTCACAGGGGCCTCTGTATATTTTATAACCGTCTTGGTATTTTGAGATATGGTAAACCCATCTATTCTTAGTTTCTGATTGATTTCGCTAAATGGGAATCTCTTCTCGCTCTTCCGGTCTTCATTCCAATCCTCCACAAACAGTAGCGACAGCAGCCTGTCCTCCGACAGTTTATTCTCATTATTAATGTCTATCATCCCGTAGTCCCGCTTGGGGCTGATAACAATAGGCGACTGGAATCCATCATTCTTATGGAACACACCGCTTAGCCACGACATTCCCTCTGGGTAATACTGATAGAGAAGTGTTTCTGTTAGTTCTTTAGGTCGCCCTTTTTCATCAAACATATAATTGGGCCTATAGAATCCTCTATCGAATCCTCTTTTTCTAATTCTTACCTCCTTTCCTATAAATGTATCCTCTTCCCTATACCCTATGGAATTAAAGCTATGCAGCGAGTAGTTCAGAATGGTGTTATAGCAGAGTCCCTGGAGTATATATAAGTACTCTGGATGTGATGGACAGCCATTTCCCAAGTCAACTACTTCTGAAATCATATTTTTCTTTACCCTGACATACTTATTGTCTCCTTCTTCATAATCGAAACTAAGAACCTCTATTGTTTTAGAATGACATCGTATGCAGAAAATACTTCTGTCTATCTCCACATAGACTTCTGCGAAAAGGTTCTTAATGAAATGCAGATGCTCAGCTTTTGGATACAGAAAATCTTCACCCAATATAAACGCTGCCAGATTATTGATCACTCTGATATAAATATCTATCAGACTACTTTTTCCACATCCATTTTCACCAACAACAGCACAGATGTCAACTTGGAAATCTGCCTTATTCGTTCCGTTCGAATACCTTTTGGGGTTAAACAAATCTTTCGGCACCCTATCTTCTGTTCTCAGAATCTCGTCATCACGAATCTCATACCCGTCATAAAGATAGTAGAATTCATCTTCAATCAGTCCTTTGAGTATAGAGTCGTGATATCTAAAACTTTCGTCCTTAGCTAATGGGTGTATACAAATCACTCTCATAATTATATGCTCTAATGCTTTTTCCTTCTACCATTTCTCTTCTTTCGCTGACTTCTACACTTAACCTTCGAGAACCTCGTTTTAAGCCTTTTCTGTTTCTCTTGGATGGATTCTTTGTATTTCGCAATAAACCAACTATCCGTATTCTTGTCAATCATATCCTCTATTTGCGACAGATTAACACGTCCATGCAAACCAATCTTATAATGATGTTCATCAATAAAATTATGGTCAAAATGACATAGTGGATGTTTTAGGCCGTTTTCTTCCTTGGGGTCATAATCATATCTCACATAGGCTGGCTCTGCAAGCATCAAGAACTCAAATAGCCTGATAGCTTTAAGCACATCTGTATCTGCCAGATTCTGAGCAGAAGCAATTTCTCTGAACGATTTCTTTTCTTTATATGCTTCATAGTCACTGTATAATCCTCTGCAATGACTCAGAATGGCCGAACTGATATCAATTTCTTTATACCTGACATGCCATACTTTCTGACCTGAGATGCTATCAATTTTATCATAGACCTGAAAGGGGAAAGCAAAACTGACTATCTGACAATCTTTTATAATATAGGCTCGTTTGTTCTTCTTTTCAGATACTATCACGAGATACGGCATCTTGATTGTCGCTTCTATTTCTGGCCCTGGCCATGACAACAGATGCTCGATAATCTGTAATGCAATATTGATGTAATCTAAAGGTTTCTTTAGTTTACCTTCCATCTTTGCACTTGACATGCTTCCTAGCGAGTGTGCATATCTCATACTATCTAGAAATTAAAAGGTCTGCTGTCTTTTCAATTTTTTCTAGAAGTTCGTCTTCTTCCATACCCGTGATATCGATTAGGGCCATCATATTAAGTATCTTCTCCACATACAGACTATCGAAATTATGATCTTTGACATATTGCTCCACCAACTCCTTCAGTGAAATGGCACGTTTTGCTTGCTCAAATCTCATACCGATTTCCTTTTCTTCTTCTGCATCCGCACACTTAATATTCATTTCGTGTGTTGTTTTAATCTGATGTAGCCCATCCTTTATTTCTTGTGGTATTGTATAGGTGGGGTCTGTAATCAGCAAGTAACTACGGATAAATGATCGCGTAAGCATTGTATACAGAGCATTTCTATATTGGTGGTTGTCCGCAATGTTCTCTGTTATACAAATCACATACGGATATTCCAGGCCTTTTACATTATTTCTATTACTAATCAAAACAGATTTTTGCACAGGTTTCTTTGTTTCGTAGGCCTTGTTCGTATCCCAATTATATTTGTTGCCTATTGCAATACTGATTTGATTGGCCAAATTATAGTTGCCGCTCTTCTCATCTACAAAAATCACAGCTACATCATCAGGAGTCAGGGTACCATTATTCTCCTTATTCATCTCTTCTATTAGTCGACATACCATTTGTGGTATCGTGATATCAGCACTCCGTTTATAAACTTTTACACTTTCGTATGATATGTCATCACCATCAAACCTTTTATTAGGTTCTCTGGTTAACGTCATTCTGTCTCCTGCCTTTTTAATGGAATAACCACACGTCCTCCAGTCATCCTCATTCAGCCATCTGAAGCGTTTTTTCTCAAAGAGTCCTAGGCCCATGGCATGTGCAAACATCAGAGTATCTGGTGCGGTTCTGTAGCATTTCCCAAGAAGATAATCTGCATTATACGCTTTTGCAATATGTTCTGCAAATATTGACTGGAACACATCACCTGCCATAAAAACCTGTTTCGAGGTTACTGCTTTACATAATTCCTCGAAGTTTTGATCAAAATCCTGACTCTCATCTACGATAATATAATCAAAAGCGGGTTTAATGTTTCCTTGGCTCCTTAACTCGTTCAAAGCTATTTTGCATAGCTGATCGAATGATGTCAAATAGCTATAACTATGAAAAGTTAGTCCATAATGTTGACATAAGTAACGGTATAATCCAGAATTGCTATCGAAAGCTCTTCCCCATGCATTAGCACACCACAATCTTTCATTCCAGTCAATCTGTTTTTGTACCTTCATATAGTTGAAGAACTGCTGTATGCGGATGTGTAGTGTACTTGCGAGAATACGATTATGGCAGGTAAAGAATATTTTTACATCGTCCGATGATGAGTATAGTTCCTTCAGTTTATGGAGTAGCAATTCTGTTTTACCAGTTCCCGATAATCCTTGTATCTTAATGACTTTTTGTTGAAGGTTATCAAAAATAAATCTTGTTTGATCACCGTCGAAAAGTTGTATCTTATGTCGAACTTTCTCTACGAGAGTTTCGGGCACTTCAACGCCTACTTTTGATATCTCATTTACACTACCTGTACATAGCGATACCAACAATTCCGATTTACGCTTTTGTAACGGGTCAGTAAGTCTTATCTTATCCATTACTCCAGCTACATTGGCAAAATCGCCTAATTTAACCGAGGTAATCAATTCCTGATCCACTTTTGAATAAAGTCCCATTTTGGAACGATAGTCATATTTCTGATAGAGATATCTTATATCGCCCCTAATATCTTCCTCATATCCGTCAAAATTATCAGTATCGGGTTCTTCTACTATGCATAGTTGGAATCCGGGTGCTAATAATAGGAAATGCTTCTCATATTCCTCATGTCCAGAATCTACAACAGGATTCTTAAGAAGATATACTCTGAGGCTGTTTACCCTACTATACTCCTCCATTCTCACCAACCAATCAGGCTCTTCTCCTTCTTTGAATGGTAAATTATGATAAAAATAACTTGATTTCATATATTGTTATTATTTTTTAGTCTATCCAAAGTTCCTTTTCGCTCCCCTTTATATATAACCATAAAAACGCACCGCTAGCATTAATCATTTCAATCCCAACAATACATATTTCCCAATCATTTCATGTCCCTTCTTTCCCTCTGTATTAATAATAACACCTTCTTTATTTCTAATATCCCTCCAAATGCTCCTATATATACTATTGCTGATGCTGTTGTTCCATGAGCCAATCATTATACTCGGTCAAGATACGGTTGAATTTCTCAATAGCATCACGCCAGTCTGTTGCATCACATAATTATTCTGCTATATGAGGGGGCCTTATGAGAATCTTTCCGATATCATTGGTTACTATATTGCCAATTATACTATTCAAATCCTTTGTCGAAATCATATTCAACGAACATTATTGAACCATTAACCTTGACTCCTGAACTATTATCCATCTATCTCCTTCAGCATTACTGCCGGAACAAATGCGATTGCTACGCTCGCTACTCCTTCTATCTCCACCACAACTCTCTTGCATCTTTTGACACGGCGAATGACTCCAGTGACCCCCTCAAAAGCGCCGCCAATAATCTCCACTCTCTTCCCCTCTTTCCCGACGACACTCTCATCGTCCAAAAACATCACACTGTCGTCAGACTTGGAGGCCACACGCATGAAATTCTGCATCTGTTTGTCAGGTATCGTCATGATTGTATGTGCCTCCTCAGCAGTATTGTCAATCATATAGCGCAATGGTTCCAATATCTCATTCGACGACTTCAGATGACTGATCCTCTCCTGTGTGGACCGCACAAAAATCAAATTACGAATAGCCGGCACTAACTTATGACAAGGATTGTCTGTATCCGCATCCACCCCTTTATACGTCATTGGCACAAAGCTTTCTATCCCCAGTCGGTCGAGCTCGGCTTTCACCTTCATCTCTCGCTGGTATGTCACCCTCATCGGAAACCAAATCTTAGGGTCACCACACGTCATTGTGTCGTGCCCTAAGCATTTCCCTTCTTGATGCGTTGTCATCATATTACTCTGATTTTCAGTCGCTTTATGACTTCAACAATAGTCTCTAATTTCTACGAATCCAATATTTATAGTGCAAATAATGCGTCTATGCTGCAAATATACAAAAAGTTCGCTTCATTTCCAAATAAAAGCAGAAAAAACTATCTTTATGCCTGCTAAACACACTAAACACGCCATGGAAAAAGGACGGTTTTTTCAAGAAGTACTTGTTAAAGTCTGAAATGTATTAATCACCAGTGAGAAGTATAATCATTTGTTATTTGTATTTCTTGTCTTTTTGATTTCATCCAGTATTTTGGCCACTAAAAATAAACAAATAAGTAATTCAAGGATAGCAAAGAGCTTGGTTTTACCATCATTTGGAGGGATGTTACCAAAACTAACTATCGTACTAACACATATGCTATAATAGGTAAAATCCCCCAAACCCACCGACTCCGACCTGTTATTGACGTGTTCTTAATTATATCCCCCAAAATTTACACACATAATTTGCAAATCATATAAACCAATCTATTTTTTATAATAAAACACTAATACTTGCCAACTCTCAATTGTTAGTTCATTTTCTTATTATTGGTTGATAGTTATACTGGCACTACCTGGCATCTCGTCTATATCGAAACTCTTAAATTCTATTTGCTTTGCATTTACGGGACATATTTGGCCGCCTTCTAATGGTTCTTTGCCCTTATCGAATATTGGTTCTATGCCAACATTAAAGCATGCTTGTTGTATAGCCTTTATTTCGCCATTGGAACAATTTTTGTCTATCCTAACATTTTTAATAACTTTGCTCCATTCTATATGCATATTATGAGTCGTCGCATTTTTCCACTTATTTCGCGTACCATTAGTCATATCTGGGATTATGAACAATCTTACTTCTTTTTCGTAGGTATAAGCCTCTCTTTTTAGGACGAGAAGATCTATGAACTTCTCAAAATTAAATGCGGCAAAGTATTTATTGTAATGAATAGAAGATTTGAGATGCAAATTTGATATATAGTTTTCACTTTTATAGTTTACAATTTTTTCTTCGATTCTTAAACCTGAAGCTTTTAATTGCTTACGCAACTCAACTATATCAAGTTCTAATTGAAGGCAGTGAGCACCTAATCCTTGACCATGAGCATACACCTTCCATGCGGCTTCACTATTTTTCACCCTTGTAACGCATGTGGCAAACAATTGAGGTGTATTACCAACAGAATTAGGAATGTTATATGTGGCGCAGTAAAACCTCTGTTCAAATTTGTCATTCCATTTGCTTGGTTCACAGAATTGCCAAGATCTTCCATATAATGATAAAAGGAAAGATTCTACAGTCATGTATTTGTAGACATTTCGATATACCATTGCATCTTTTCGAACCACAGTATTACCTACTATATTATATGCATATATCATTTCAGGGGACACATCCTGATTGGTAACATATATCGTAGTCGCAGGTTTTGCAACCTCAATAATTATAATTTGAACTCCAAGTATTGTTTCAATGAATGGTGTATATTGAAAACCTGTGGTTAACTTAGTGCTAATATAATCCAGATCTTTTATAACCTCATCTAGAGAAACAATTATATTAGATAAGACAACGCCTTTTGAGGTCTCACGTACACCTATAACCAAATGACCACCTCCGCTATTTGCAAGAGCAGTTAATAATATGGCAATTTGCTTTTTGTCTTTAGGTATGCTTAATTTAAACTGAACAGATTCACACTTTCTTAAAGAGTTTTTCTCTATCAACTTTACAATATCATCTTTGGTATTCATATATAAGCCTATTTTTATATTACGTATTAATTCATAAACTAAAACAAAAAAACAAGATATGCAATGAATTTCTTTTTCTTCAAATAAAGGGTTATTTGTCATAAATGAAACTCCCACAAATTCAAATATTGATTTGAAAATGTGGGAGATAAAAATATACCTATTTACTAAAGAATTTGCTAGGCAAAGTTAATGGAGGAAATCCCATTCTAGCAATCATATTCTGAACAAATTCCCGAAAGTAAGGCCATGAAACAAGTTCTATACTATTTTCCTTGAAAATGCTAACGAAATCTTTATCAATTTCTACTTCTTTGATTTTCATGTAGGATAATAGAAAACTTGCAGATAACGTGAATATTCTTTCTTCCTCGGAGTCGGAGCGTTTGACACCATCTAATTTGTAAGTGGCAAGGAAATTGGCTTCATTCGCATTTTGGTCATATCCAAGTCTCATTGATATATCCAAATCAATTGTTCCTCCTTTTGACTTTATGTCATGCTTCTTAGCACTACAATCATTGAGCAATATCTGCCTCAATTCAATAGAAGAGAGCATATTGGAATATTCTTCTGGAGATAAATTCGTTTTTTTCATGCTGATAATTTATAAATGCTTGCAGATTGCTTTTTCAATTCTGGCTTACTGTATTGAATGTCATCAATGCCTCCCATAATGGAGTTGTACTGTTCAGACAATCTTACTGTTAACCTTTGGCAGTATTCGTCAAACCTCTCGCATATTGTCTCTTGTCCGACACAATATGCAAGGATCTGATTCAAATAGGAATTAATGGAAACATCATTTTTTTTGGCCTGGCTGGCAATTAATGAATGTAACCATGGTGATGTGCGTACGGAGAAAATGCCGCTGTAGGAGTTGTCCGCAAGAGAAGGTTCTGGAATCACTTCACCACGGGAATAAAGCAGTTCCAGAAATGCGTCCTTTTCCTCCAAGTAGCTGTTGACGGCTTCTTCGCGGGTGTCGCCAATCCCGTGGCACGCAGCCATGCCCAATTCGTTACAATAAGCCACGTACCATTTTTCGCCATCAAGTTCTTCTCTCTTGATGACAATGTCATATTCGAGAGATTTGTAAAACTCTAAGCTCTTCATAATTAATAATGTGTAAAATGTTATAACAATATTGTTTGTTGCTTCTGTCAGATTCCTTTTGCTTTGCGCTTAGCGATGATTACTTTAAGATGGGGCATCATGTATTGTTTGAAATTTCGTTTTAACACCATGTCTTCCCCTTTTCCTCCTTTATGCTCCTTATGAACGCCGAAATAATGGCAAAAAGTTTCTACGTCAGGATGCTGAAATCGAATTAAAGAACCAGTATTTTCTCCTTCTATATAATCAACACCAATTGTCTTCACCACCTTTATGATATGGTTGAGTGGTATTTCTTTGGCATCCATTCTGCAGAGTTTTTCTAGCTCCTCTTCGACATCCTCTGTTGTCGTCCCTTTAAACTTAAATTTAGCCATAAATCTTGATTTTGGTTGCAAATGTAATACCATTTTCTGATATATGCAAATTTTACCTGTATTTTTTTTTGTTTTTTATGATTTCTGTCTGTTTTTGTAGACATTCTACTATTTTGTAATCCAAAACTTACATAATAAAGAGTGCTGAAGTTAGATTAGTTAAATTTCGATTACTCTATATTAAAGAATCTTAGATTATAGACGCCGCGTCTGTTTTTCTGCGTGTCAATGCCAAGTTGCAGGAACATATCCTTGTTCATAAAGAAATGATTATTGGATTCCGTATTATCAATTTTGACATCAGTGGTTACCGTAAGTGTCATCATGGGATTGCTGGCAGAGTTCGTGTTCATCACCAGAATTCTCATTCCGCTTTTCAGTTTGTACTCATTATCAGGATAGATACCGATTTCATTGTCGTTGATGAATTTACTTTGCCTTACTTCACAAACGATACCCTGTTTTTCCGGATGAATGTACTTTTCTTTAATTTTTCCCAAGTCAATTGTCACTTTCGAAAGTATTGTAGATGCTTCTGATACCTTATTTAATATGTTGCTTTGCACTTTGTCATACTCCATTTGTCTCAAACTGATTGAGTCTAACGTTGGTATAACTTTGTCGGTGATGAGGTCATGAGCAGAAAAATCCTTCAACATGACAGTCACGAGGATAGTTATAGAGACTGTATTTACAAATTGTTGTTTCGCATTATCCCAGAAATTCGAATTTTCCTTGGTAAATCTCTCGCTTTTGTTTTCATTCAAATTATTCATATTCCTTCTATTTAACGTGTTGTTTTCGAAGGCAAAGATAAGACAAATATTTATGATAGCCATAAAACGAGTATTTCAATTTTGACCGTATTTGGTCGGAAAGCCGAAAAGGTTTCAGGCAACACCCATTGAGTGTCAATAGGTTATGATCTTCATGTGGTCGAAATAAGGCATAATAAATCGAAATAGTCAGAACCAATGGATTCTCAATCAGCAAAGTCAAAATGTCTCATAATTGATATGAATACATTCCTACGGCATGACTTGGGAATTCACAAAAAGCCATTTTCAACGGATTAGCTAAGGGTTTTGATAATGTGAAAGGCAAACAGAAAAATAAAATCAGTGGAGTTTTATGAGAACACCACTGATTTTAGAAGAACGGGACGGATTAAACAGTAACGGTCAGTAACTCTGTAGCAAGTGAATGTAGACCATCGGCAATTTTGCGGGCTTGTTGAGGTCGGGGTTTAGAAATTCCAGATGCGTAATGGGCAAGTTGCTTCTGGTTAATTCCTGTGATAGTCTGCAATGCTGAGAACGAGAAAATTCCCCGATAGTATTCGAGGAGTGACCGAACATCGAATTTGTAGATGATCTCATAGTCTGAATCGAGGATAGACGGATATGCCTCTCCATCAGCCTTGGCACATTCAACATAGAAATCAATACTTTCCTTGACTTCTTTCTTGAATTGCTCAAAATCATCAGAACCAGACACCACCCAACCGGGGAGAAGGTCACAGGAGCAGCTGTAACCAGTTTCGGTGATACCTGTGTTCATAACAATTTTACTCATACGATTAATAATTTAAATTAATAAAAAAATTAAGTTGTTATATTATTTTCTCTCTGGCTTCGGGTTAGGTTGAAGTTCATGTGAACTTCAACCCCGACTGTGACTCAATAGACTTGAGTAAGAACCCGCAGATGACATCACTCGGCTGACCATTCACCGTGACCTTGCCCGTCTTGGTGGGATGTTTATATTGTCTGTGACTGCCCTTCTGTGCCACTAACTCCCAGCCATCCCGACTGAGAGCATCTAAGATTTTGGATACTTTAATGTTATGCATATTTGTATCTTTTATCTTTGCCATATATGGCTTTTCGGGTACAAAGATAGTAAAATTACTACTAATAACCAAATTTTATCAAGAAAATCGTATCAAAAATACTACTATTTAACATTTTGAAGTAATATTGACACAAAGATACTATTATATAGATGAGTTTTTCAAATATCTGTGAGATTCAGACGTTCGATTGTAAGAACCGTAATGAGATTCTTGAAGTAGCTCTTATAAATGAGGTTAGGATCCGCCAACAGGCCAGACTCATGGGAGTTAGCTGCGGAATCATTCAGAGAATCAACGAAAAAGTGGGTCAGATCCCCTGCCCCAATGACCCAACTTGATTCGCTTATAAAGATAGATTGTAATTATTCCATAAAAACTGATATACTTTTGAACTGTCATCCATATGTCTTTTGCCCCTTTCGAAATTAGGTATCATAATGATGGTTTCTATACTATCACCTGGATATGGAAAATCCTTTTCAATAATAAGTAATTCATTGTTTTCTTTCAAATTTTTATAGGATGATATCATTATAACGATAGTATCTTTCATTTCTATGTTTTCTGTTTTCTCCCATTTGCCATCATTCACTTTATACAGTTTGAAGTTTAAAGGCTTCCCACGGTAAACTGCTTTTATCTGATGTTTTTTTAACATTGACTTGGTATCAAGGACTACATACTGGTAAAGCATCCACTCATTCCTATACCAACCAATAAGGGCAAACTCAACTGCCATATCAAAATTTCCTTCCGGTTTGTTTACAGTGATATAATCCCTGTCAATAAATCTTATTGCAGGGCAAAAGCAAGATGTTAAAGCCAAAGGAACTAATATAAATAATGTTATAATATTACGTTTCATATATCACCAATTTAAATGATCATGCTTATTTTGAAAATCATACGCTTCTCTTTCAATAGGCCCATTCTTCGAACCTTGGGTAATATATTCTCCAATTATTCCTCCATAAAATACTGCCCATCCCATTTTGACTTGCTGATCTATATGATACCCCTCGTGATTCATTGTTACATAATCACCATCTCCTTCTCGTATGTACATGTCTGTTCCCAAAGTCAAGCCATCACCCATTGGTTTTGGAAGTATTTTATTATTGATAAAATTTGAAAGTCCTCCTGTTCTATAGATACCCTGAATACCGTTAATTGATACTGTCTTATATGGAGCACCAAATACAGCATTTACTGCTAAAGTTCTAGAGAAACCAGATAATGCGCCACCTACCATATCCATATAGAAATAACGGAAATCTGCCTTTATTATTGCATCAACGCCTCCTTTAACTACACCAGTAACTGCCCCTCTAACAGTATTGAAGCCTGTTTCTGCCAATGTGTTCACCAAAGGTTTAGCTTTTATGGCCTTATATTTGGGTAGAGCAGTTCCCGCCGCAGCACCAGCAACTATTCCAAAAATGTCATTCAACTCCATTTTATTGCCGAAAACAGTATTAGTAATAAAAGTGTTAGCTGTTTGGCTTAGGATATTATAACCTAAAGAGTTCCCAATTGAAGAACCTAATGCCGTTCCAATAGCACCAGAAGCCGCACCCAATACACCACCTAATGCTCCGATACCAACGGATTGCCAGAAACTATTCATACTCCAGCGTTGTCCAGTAACAAAAGTTGAAACAGTGTAAGTCGTTGCTGAAATAAGGGCCCCAATAGCAGCGCCAATGAGTAAATCATCTATTCCAAATAATTCCCCACTCCTATCGTTGTATTTTAACGGATTATTCATGCAGTACGAATACCTGTTGAAACTCTGTGAGTGCTCTGGTGCCTGGACGTATGGGTCTGGCGAGAGGAATCTGCCGAGTAGCGGGTCATAGAGGCGGGCGTTCATATTGATGAGGCCGAGACTAGTCAGGTGCTCATGACCGCAGTAACCCCGTCCGAGATATAAGTCTGGCTCGTTGGTGGGAGTATACAGAGTGAATGTTGAGGGATTGCGCAGTCGCCCCCATGCATCGTAACTCAGTTCCTGCACAACTGTACCACTGCTATTAAGCACATGGGTAATACTTCCCAGATGATCTCGGAGAATATGGTACACACTGCTGGAATTTCCCTGCTTGATAAGTACCGTCGGTGCATCATAATAGCCTCCATTCAGATACAGTCTTTCCGTTGTACCCGATGGCTTGACATCCAGTTCATAGCATCCTCCGAGATAGTAGCGAGTGAATGAGGTGGAGCTGTTGTGCAGCATCTGCATCTTCACACGATCATAGTTGCCGTTATAGGTGAAACTTGCCGTATAGCCGTTATCTGAAATCTCATTGGGCTGGTCGAACGAATAGTAGGACACGTTCTGTGTACCGACGCTAATGCTGTTAGTTAGCGTCACGCTTGATACGGCGTATGGCTTTCCCATCGTGTTGTAGGCGAAATTTCCCACATCGCCCTTCGATGTGATATTGCCATTATTATCATATCCCACAGAATGACTTCCGAAGCCTGTCAGCCTGCTCAGATTGTCATAGCTGAAGTATTCCGTTTTATTAACCAAGGGGTATGATCTCGATGCTAGATTTCCTGTCTGTTCGTTAAAAGAATATTGAATATTCTGCTTAGCATAGCCAGAAGCCGTGACAACTCTTGATGTAGGATAACCACTGACAGTATAGTTATAGTAGCGTGAAAGGTTACCTGTATTAACATAACCAGCCCGACCTTGGCCGTCCTCACCAGAAAGAGTGAAAATGGTTGTGGTGCCATTCAGCTTTACGGATGTCATGTGGCCGTTGGTATAATAGTAGTTTTCCGTTGTCAGCACCCCGTTTTGTGAGGTATATTTGGTGGCGCTCACTCGTCCATTAGTATAAGTGTAGTCTTTTTGCAGCCATTTGCTGTCCACCGCGTTCTCTCTTATTGACGACAGACGGCCCTTGGCATCATAGTTGTAGATAGTCGACGTGCCGTTGCTACTGGTCTCACCGGTAATCTTGTTCAGGTTATTGTTATATGTATAAGTCGTGGAAAACTCTGGCGAGGTTTTCTGGATTATACGGTCGTATTTGTCGTAGACATAGCTTGTAGTCTGGTTGTTGGCGTTTATCTCGCTTTGCAGATAGCCTTCTGTGCTATGATAATTGTAAGTCGTTGTACCGCTGCTCGGGTCGGTTATGGTTCTCCGCCGTCCGTATGCGTCGTATGTGATGGTGGTCGTGATGCCACTGCCCGAACTGGCGGGAGCTGAGATGGACGTAGGATTACCCGCGCCGTTGAGTGTGTAGTTGATGGTACCCGCAGGATCTGTTACAGACACTATTCCGCCTAGTGCATCTTTCGTGGTGGTCGTCGATATGGTACCGTCATCGACCGTTGTACTCAGTCCGCTGTATGAATAGCTGGTCGTCTTTCCCGACTCCGATTTCTGTATCAAGCGGTTGTATGCGTCGTATGTGTACTGCATATAGGTGGGAGAACCCGTCTTGTAGGGATACGACTCCTTCCACAGGTTGCCGTAGGTGTCGTATAGTTTGTCCACCTTGAGCTGGTTGCCGTCGAAGCGTGTCTGCTGCTGGCGCACCTCTCGGTTCATGGCATCGTAGATGGTGGTTTCCGTTGGCATATTCGTACCCGACTTGGTGACGGCATACAGGCCACCGTTGCCGGTGTTCCATGTGAAGGACGTGCTGACGGTAGTGGTATCGGGCTTTGTCTCCGAAATCTGCCTCCCAAAGGCATCATAGGTATAATAGGTATAGCCAATATATGTCCTAGTCGAAGCTACGGTGCCGTCGGTATTATAGTTATATTCCTTCCATACGCCGAGTGGGTCTGTGACCTTGGCCAACCTGTTGTAGAAATCGTACTGGTAAGTAGTAATCCTTGCTGTATCTGACAAATACGGTTTAACACTTTGTGATGTTATGTTACCATAGGAGTCATAAACAAAATCAGTTGTCTTGACGATATTACCATTCACCTTGTTGACAATGGTCCGCGGTTCGTCGTATGAGTTGTAAGATTTATACAGTGTCTTTTCTGAGTGTTGACTGTTGCCTCGCGTGATCGTTGTAGTAATTGAGTCTGGGCGGGCCAGATGGTATTTGCTGCTGATATTAGGATAGTGTGTGTAGTTATAAGTCTTGTTGACCGAAATATTACCGGGATAGGTTGTATTCTCTGTTAGCAACTGACAGTAAAAGCCGTATGTATATGAGGAAGTTGCCGTGACATTGCGCAGCGAATCATGTTCCGTCTTTGAGACTAGGGGAAATTCCTTTATTATATTATTGTTGACGTTATGGATTGTATCGTATGTATAAGTTGTTGCAATGCCAGGCCCGGCAATTCTGATTGGCTGACAAGTCCCAAGCGGATCGTATTGGCAGATCGTTGCTTGTCCTCTTTTGTTGTTTGTAGTGACAGACTCGAATCCTCGGAACCCCAGCCCCTGCCTGTGTACGATTGCGCCGTTGTAGAAATATTTGTTGATATCAGTCGATGTTCCGCTTTTGTATAGTTCATTTCCTGCCAGTAGAGGAATGGCTTCATACAGATTCGAATAGGGGAAAGTCGCTGCAGAGCCTAGTGTATAGATATTGAGGGTATCGCTTGTGTTTATCTGATAATAGTAGTTCTTCTCCACAATACCATTGCTATTGGCCATACCCGTGAGAGCCGTACTTGTTCTCCGATTAGTCTTGTATGTATATAAGGTAATATGGCTGGACTTCAGACCAACTAAGGGTGTACTCAGTGTTGACGAATTGATGTTGACTGGTACCAGTAGTTCATTGTATGAAAAAATCTTGGTTCCGCAGTTGGTCATCTGGCCATTCTTGACCAAATAGGTGGTAAAATCATATTGTTTCACTTCAACTAAATCCGTAACACCATCTCCGTCAACATCCTGAACGATATAGTCGGATGTATTGTTGTAGGTATTTGGTCCTTGTACATTGGCTGCTCCGATAAAAGTGCCGTCACCTTTTGAAAAGTAAAAAGACCAGTTTGTAGATCCGTTTCCATTTCTTGTGTCTGATATGATAATGTCTGTAAGGCCGTCTCCGTTAAAGTCACCTATTGAAAAGTATTTATTTTGAAGAAAGCCCTTATTCAGACCAGTGTAGTTGGCCATTAACTGCTCAGTCAGAGTATTGCCATTTTTATTGAAAGTGTAAACATCCATACCATCGGATTTGATATGGCAAAGATCCGTCTTCCCGTCACCGTCATAGTCTATGGGGAGAACCTTGTCTGAGGCGTTCTCAGCTTCAAGACTGGAAACAGATGCGTCGCCTATCGATTCATACTCTTTATAAAAATCAATGAGGTTCCCTGAATACAGGGTTGTGTTGCCCTCTAAGTCATAAATATGGCAGGTGGAGGGATAACCTGTCTCACCGAATGGATTACGTGAAGTCAATACCATCAGCTCCATTTTCCCATTACCATCAAAGTCGCCCATATAATAGAATTTCGGCTTGTATGACTTATTGCCGCAGGCATCTGTGTAGACAGTAGAATAGTAGAATGTTCTTGTATATTGTAGAGAAAGGCTGTCACCGGTTTTTCTGTAAACCTTGGCGGTGACAACATCATTGGATCCAGAAATCACATTGTTAATCCTTATGATGCTTTCCTGTTGATTGCCTGTCAAGTCGCCTGTCAGTATTGTTATGAATTCATCACCAAGTACAAACGATAATGGTGTATAATTCTGCCCATCCTGAATTTCCCTTAAAATAAGACAATGGTCATCATCTGTATAATGGTTGGTGAAATAGTTACGAGAGTGGTTGAGTAGACCTCCGTCAACCACGACATGGACATATGGGTTAACATTGGAATAGCACAACATGCCTTCTTTACCGCTGTTGTAGTCAAACCGCCCTCTTGCAGCAATCAAGGCATTGCGGCCTTCGACGTCATAATAATAGGTTAGATTTGCTTGTCCACTTTTGTAGTCTAATTCTGCTGTACCATCTCCATAGTAGAATATCAACGGATTCAGGGAACTACCATTGGCAGAGAATCCTAGTTGTTTTAAAAGAGATGTACCGCCTTCGGTTATGTACGTCAGGCTATAGGTGTTCAGTGTTGTATTGTTTCTTGAGCTAGTAATGGTCTTGAGCAGATATTTGCTATCCAATTGTAGTCCACCCCTATATCCTTGCACATAGTCTGCACGGGTTAAGTCATAATTGAATGAAATACTTGCATTGTTTTCATTATAGTAGATGGATGAAATATTGTAGGTATTATAATAAGAAATATAATTATAATATATGTTTCTTCCACGCTCATCTGTCAGGACCGTAATTGGATACTCTAACTTGTTGGTTGTCGTAGTTGTCATGCCAAAGACGGCTTTATAGCCGTTAGGATAAAAGACAGTGAAGTATTTTACGACAGACCCGCTTACCATGGCTACCGCCTTAATATGTCCTTGTTCAGACTGGTACTCATAACCTGAGCTAGAAAGACGTATCAGACGGACCCCATTTAAGTAGAACACATCATCGGCATTCATCTTTATCCCCTCTGTCTGGTTGTCATAATAGATGCTCTTGTTACCTCTGGTGATGCTCTGTAGTCCTCCAATATTCCACCCTTTTCCATAAGCACTTCCGCCGCCCTGACTGTTATAGACCAATGATATGTCTGGACAGAACACACCTTCATACTTATATGACTTAATCGGCACCGTATAGGTTTTGGCACCAGTGGGTGATATACCCGGCTGAATGTCTATTTGTCCGACTGCCATAGAGGTGTTGACGGTGACGGAGTTAGGTACATGGCTGTTACTGTAGGGATCGCCTTGTGTTCTCATTACGGGTGGCTGTTGGGTTATTTTCGCAGTGTCATTTTGCCACACCAGTTTTGGCCTCGTCCTCCCGGCCCAGTAGACAGAGTCACAATATGCATCAAGTTCTGCTTGTGTCATATTAGCAAGCGAATCCTTGGATGTTCGTACAGAATCGTTACCTGTCTTAGAGGTGTCTGACTGTGCATTTAAATCGTTTGTCACCAAGACTATCAGCATCATAACAGATGCTAGTATATGATATGTTCTTTTCATAATTTCATTTATTTACTTGTTAAACTTACAGCTCTTTGTTTCATCGTTTAGCACAATGCTAAGGATATAGGTTCCTTTTCGGAGTTTCCCGAGATTCAGCGTCGTGATTTCAGACTCTATACGTTTGGAGAGTATTTGGATACCAGACAGGTCATAAATAGCTACTTCAGCCTCGTCAGAACTTTTGAGGCTGAGGATCTCGACTTTAATGTTGTTCCGGTTAGCATCAATGGCTGCAGAAACCTTCTCATCATTTATCAGATTGTTGGGTGATGCCGCCCTTTGGCGAGCTTTGGCCCCAGTATTTACCACACGTTGTGTGCGGTTGCCGTTACCGTCATAGCTGTACACCCATGTGGTCTGTCCACAAACATTCGCAGCCGATATTGCCATGAATACCAGCATCACTGATTTTAGAGTCGTTTCTTTCTTCATATCTTTACCGTTTTAGAGATTTCACGGCAAAGATAGGAGAATAACTTATAAGTGCCAAGTATTTATTATTTCAATGTTGTGCTTTCTAATTTGTTGATAATAAACGATTTGAGTTTCTTTTTCTTGATGGATTAATGATTCTGAAATATGACAGCGTTTTTCCCTTATTTCATAATCATAGAAAATGGTTTCTGATAGACAATCTTTCCCCCCGGATGCTATTCTTTATAATCACAACAATTTGCAACTAATGCAGAAATTACAAATTAAGAATGAGGAATGACAAATAATTAAGAGGGACATCAATGCCCCTCTTATTTTCTTTCTAATAAGTAATTAACTACTTTATTATATTTCCCTTTTGCTCCACCACCCATACACCACCAATTCTAATAACAACAACGACATTCTACTTTTTTTATTCCAAGAGAAGAGATGTCTATAAAACCTTGAATAGGATTAAAGTAATCATCAATCTCGGAAGCCCTAAATCTCTTGTTCTTTGCAGTCTGGGCATCATCTTTGTAAACATACGATATTTGTAAAGTATCATTTTTTAATTCCATTATTGTTTGATTACATGGATATTCAAAATCAACTCGTATATTATTCTCGTCGTATGGAGCAGTAAATTTGACTGAGGGGCGATGAAACTCTTCCAAAATATCAGCAGTTGCTATTAAACTAGATAGGGGATCCGCTTCAAATGAAGTTCTAAGAAAGGTGTTTTCTGGTTTTCCCCCTTTACCCTTATATATTTTGGGCATATCATGCATCATAATGCCTACCGCTGCCCAATCATAGATAAATCGGCAGACAGCTTCGTTAAAATCAAATTCAGTTGGAAATAATCTTATCTTGTCTTGAAGATGAATAAATGCAAGGCTCCCGGGAAAACCATGTGTCTTATGGAGAGACTTGTCGAACAGCAGAAGAAGATTTTTCCCCCAAGTACTAATAGGGTGATTTTTGCTGGTCAGAGAATAACCATAGAAGGGATAAATAAGTAGTCGGTTTTCTATCATATTTAGGATGCCCTTCGATTGGGTTTGTATATCAGCAGGTAGGCGGAAATCAGCCGCAAGAATACTCTCATTCAGTCGGTCGATATATTGCCAGGGATAACCCATATCATGAAAAAGTGCTGAAATGATTGCGGTTTCATAGAAAATATCTTGAGCCAGTTTAAAGTGGATGCCTTTAGGAATTTTCTTGTAGTCAGGATAGAGGGATTTAAAATATTCTCTGAGGTATGCCGTCTTTGGTGATGATAATATGTAACGTGTGCAAATAGTCAACAGATCTCCGTTTTTCAAATTAAAAGCCTTGGTGGGATCGCCATATCCTAATAACTTTGCAACAATGTATGCCGTTAATGGTTGGTGCAACGAGTGATCCCGACAATGCTCCTTGTGTGGATCCATGATTGAAAGCCAATCGTCTATCAAAGCATCTGGCAAGATAAAACGATAAGCAGGGAAGACGCATTCTGAATAAGAGATGGCGTCTAATTGAGCCGAGGTCATCTTGAAGAAATATTTCTTAGGCACCCTTTGCATAATAGAATCCAAGGCTGCAGGCACACTAATTCCTTTTTTGTCATATTCTTTTTCCAATCTCAGATAAGAATCTTTATTTACTGACCAAAGGATATTGAAATATCTTGGAAAGAAATCTGCAGAACAAGCAAAATCTTCATAGTCAAATATCATAGGTTCCAGTTTTTAAATATTATCTTCTGTAATACGTTCTCAAAAACGCTCATACTATACGCGTCGCTATAAATCTTATCAATGGATTCTGTATTTACGTTAGAATCATCTTTCTCTACAATAGTTTGATCAAGGTAATCAATCACTTTTATGGGAATAATATTCTTTTGTAGTGATGTGATTTGTTTTTCCAGGACAGAGACCAGAAGATTGTAGTCATCCTTCAAGTCAATTAACCGTATCAATGCATAACATGTTGCTCCATAAAACTTGTCAAAACTATTGGCTATGATATCAGAAAAGTCATCAACGGGTATAGTTACGCTTTTAGTAATGGGTGCAAATGCACCAACATATCGTGAATAGTCATTTTTGTATGAACGGTCTTTTTCTTTAATTAAAAAACCTCGATAGTCGTCTCCTTCAAATTCCTCTTGATGAATGCTAAGAAGAATGTTAAAAAAGAGAGAAACAATTATCAATAGTTGGATGTTCCGATAGTCTTTTTTTGCTCCTGCCATAGAATTAAGATAGTTTAGGAACGAATGCAGTACAGGACTATATTGAGAAATGTTTTTCTCCTTTATAAACAAATCCAATGATGTTTTATTGAACAAAGCGATATCCTTACGTTCAACAACTTTAATTCTGAGCATTGTATCTGGGCGACTATAATAAGCGATTCTGTCCGCGATACTTCTAATGTCATTCATATAGTAGGCAGGAAACCACTCTGCTTTAATGCTTGCTGCCAAACTTTTGCTTCCTCGTGTGTCTATGCTTGTCTTCAAGCGGGTCAGATAACCATTTAATCCGAAAGCAGCATTAACGACATCATTCATGGATAGATACTTTATAATATCTTTTGAAAGTTTGTCAAATCTTTTAATCCAATAGTCTTGAGACTCTATTATTTTATAGTGCAGATGCTTTCCAAAAAATTGTGTATTAACGAGTGGGTCATAGGGAATCATAAGAAGTTTGGAATTGATATTGTGATCGTCTGACATTGATGCCAAGACCTCTTTTTCTTCATTATCCCCCAAAACGTCACTAAATCTGTAATCAGAATCTTCTTCAAAGCATTCCGGCAAGACCTTATTAAAAATAATTGCGGCATATTTTTGCAGAGGGTAATCTCCTGTTGGATAGTTTCTGTCATCAACTAATTTGTAAAAGAATCTATCAAAATGACTGTCAGATTTCAGAAATGATTCATCGGTGCTGTTCATTTCTTCTCCATCTTTTAGTCTCTTGAAATACTTGGCTACTTTTATCTTCCCTTCCATCAGTCTTTTAATTTCAATGGCAGCAGATATACTAGATCTTACGTCTTGTTCATCAATTGAAGACACCAAAAGGAAATGGGCCTTTTCTGGCCCCAAGTCTGTAAACCACTCATGAATAGCACGTCCTAGTCCGATATAACCAGGTGAGTTGTCGATAACAATGGCAGCTTTTTCAAATCTACTAAAGAAATCATCTGTCAATTCTTTCAGCATAGAAATAACCCAATATGAGTGTATTTCGTCCACTAGATATTGAGGATCCACAATCAGTTTTTTCCCTTCGTATAACTCAGAACCAATAATATTGATTTTGTCTTTATTATAGTCTAGAGTATTCGGTGTCCACCTCTCGTATTCCTCTTTTTCATCCTCTTGAGTTTCTTTAGTTTTTCTCTTACAGAATGGTGTCAAAACATTAATAGGCCTTTTTCGATTAGTTTTTTTATCGAAATACTTGATGACATTGACATTCTCTTTCCAGAATTCAGAGTTTTCGCTTGATTCTGCCGAAGAAGTACCTGTAATGTCACAATCCAACATTAATACTGCATACCCTTTTTCAAGCAACATCTGACACACATTTAAAGCCACGGTTGTCTTTCCAACCCCTCCTTTTCTAGATTCAATACTGAAATATAACGGATCCATCTATCAAATAATTATATGGTTATTGATACTAAACAATAGCTAATTTACCCGCAAAAATAATACAAAATATTCAAAGTTATATATTTTTGACTATTCAATTTTTGGACGAAAAGGGCTATTTTATTATGGGCGTAATTTGTATTGTGTTGATTATTAGCGACTTGGGAATGAATTGCGCTGGAAAATATTGAAATAACAAATATTCGAATTATGGATAATCGTCTATGATTTATGGCATAAGCGAAAGGACTGTTAGCGTGCAGCCAGATAGTTCAGGCAAGTCCGAGCTTGACTATTTAATTCACGGACAAAAGAATGGCAGTTCAAACAGCAGGACTCTTTGGGTATTTAAACCCGGATGTTCTTGCAAGCGCAGGTAACGAAAACGCTTATCAATTCTTATCCTTTTCTCATTCTGATCCAGTGTAAACGCCAGATTTACAACTGATACATTTTTTACTGGCAGGCCATCTTCTGAGCAATATGAGAACATTTGGGGTGTCACAATGACAGGCTTTGTTCCATCATAAGCAATAAGGAACTCGTCTTTGTCAATATTAACAATAAAGTTACACCTTTCAAATTTAAAAACATCTCCAATCTTAACCCAATTGAATCTTGCGTGTATATCAAGAAGGTGAAGCACTAATTTATCCACATCAGTATACGGATTCTTATCGTATATGACAGGAGCAGAACACACCTTTCTCAACCAAGCAGCATTTACAAAGGCGTTTTCTAATCGGGTAGATAATAATCCCGAATAAAGGTTGGCTTGTGACTTTATAAAATTAGGAATATATCCTTTAGTTCTTAGTCTTCCTATCAGGCAGTCTCGCCCTTTGCATCCAGCCCCATTGATGCCACAATCTCTCCTTTTACAAAGCGAGCGGTAATAAGCATGCCCATTTTTTTCGAAATGACAAAGGAGCCACTCTTCAAAAGAATAGGAAGAAAAAGCGATACTAACAGATGGGCTAGACTGAGCAAGTTCCCAAGCTCTTTTGTGTCCAGGATGAACGTCCTTATCAAAAACCACCCAAGCTTCCGTATATCCATCTTCCAACATAAAGAGCTGGGCCTCCCTCACATATCGGGCAGGTTGACTGCGATTCTTATCATATTCGGCCTTAGACGTTTCTTCTTTTACATAATATAGCATAAGGGGTGTTGTTCCTTGCCTCATCCTTCGCTTATGCGCCCTTCTTCTTTCATCGCTAGCTGCCTTCTCTTCTGGAGTTGGCACGACTTTTATTCGTCCAAAACGCTCAGGTTGCTTTTTCCTAACATCAGCAGCCAATTCTGTGAAGTACTGATATTCTGTTTCCGTACCCTCACATACAATAACCACGCTGTTTTTGAAAGACCGTTTCTGTCTTTGGTTCATTTTTTAACCTCTCCAGAAAAGATGTAGTGAATATTATTAATATTTGGAAGTGCTCCAAATCTTCCCGACCTGTACCAATGTTCCATTGGCGGAACAATGGGAATATTCTCGAAGTCCTGAATAGAGAATAGATGAGAGCAACCATCTCCATCCTTTTCCGCCAGCCAAACCTGATCGCATCTCATCAAGGATTCTCCTATCACAGATGCATCGTGAGTAGTAAACAGTAATTGAGCATGGTTTGGATTGGTTTCTGGATTCTGGAACAGATTAACTAATAGTCGCGTAATCTCTGGATGCAAAGCCATATTCAGTTCATCATATACTAAAAGACTGCCCATTTCCAATGTTTCGAGAATAACAGCACCTAATCCAAATAGATGTTGGGTTCCCATCGACTCATCCTTCAAGTCCCAGGGTCTTTTGCTTACTTTATGCTCATGATTATAATATTTATGATACATCTGAAACTCCCACCTGTTGTCTTCTATCATCTTTCTCTTTTGACTTTCTGAAACAAAATCTGGGAATTGGAACTCATCATCCTCATGTCTAATCATCGAAATATCTCGAATGCCTAAATCGGCAACCATTATCATTCTGACAAGCCTTTGGAACACCTCCGAACTGCTTGACTTGATTATCATGGGCGCAATCTTATCATTAAGCGTATTCATGTTTACAGGATGAATAAAAACATTGATATAAGCTAGTGCCTCATAAACATCATTCAGTTCATAAGCTTGTTTAGAAGAAATTTCAGATAATATCAGGTGATTAGCAACGACTTCCATGGATGCCCATTCTGGGATAGGGTGCTGCCACCCCTCACCAATCATTATATGATGAAGAGGCTCATCCTCACGAACATCCCTTTTGAATACGATGGTTGGAATCATGTTCCCATATTCAACATAAAGTATTTCTTGATGAACGACATCGTTATATTCTATTTCATAGATATATTTCCGCCCCTTTACCATAAGTTCAACACTCATGTTTACAGGCATTTTTTCAAATTTTTCATCAAAGGCGAAAGCATCATAGGCATTTATCTTATGATTCCTTTCAAACGTACGTGACATTCTTACCAGGTAATTTAAAGCACGAAAAGCCCAAACGACATTACTTTTTCCAGATGCATTAGCACCTAGAATGACAGCACTATGTAAAGCTTTTATCTCGCCGCCATCTTCAAGAGCCATCTCTGCATAATTGCCTGATAACTCTGAATTAGGCAGAGCATAAAAAGAAAACTCTGCCTCATCCCTATACGACTTGAAGTTCTTCAGCTTAATAGCCAATATCATCGAATCCTTCAGTTCCATAAATCCCTATTATTGCAATTTGCTTGCAAAGATAGTGAAAATCCAACAATATTACAAGAAATTAGCATTTTTTATCGTTATAACCGATAATATTCTTCGGCTACACTGTGATGCTAAATAAATAAATTTTTTATGATTTGTTTGGTCATTTCGAATGAAAAGTGTAATTTTGCAGCGTAAAAATATATTGAAAAGTGTAGTATTTGATCAAAAATAGTTGTTGAAAAGTGTAGATAACCATGTTGTATAGGAAGATTTCATCATACATCGAGGACTATCTGAAGTCTGATACTGACAAGATCCTGATACTGGAAGGAGCGCGCCAGATAGGTAAGTCGTTTAGCATCCGCGAAGCAGGCCAACGACTATACCCAAACTATGTGGAAATTAACTTCGTGGAGGATGACGAGGGTGAGCAACTGTTCAAGAACATCCATAAGAAGGAGGACTTTTACCTTACTCTCAGCATGGTTGCTGGTGACAAGCTTAACAATCACGATGATACACTGGTATTCCTCGACGAGATTCAGCACTATCCTCAGTATCTCACTATGCTGAAGTTCCTACGTGAGGATAGCCGCTACCGTTATATTGCCAGTGGCAGTCTGTTGGGCATTGCCCTACAAGACACGACATCTATCCCTGTAGGTAGTATCATCATTAAGGATATGTTCCAACTCGATTTCGAAGAGTTCCTGATAGCCAATGGTTTTGGCGTCGATGCAATTGCTTTGCTCCGCCAGTCCTACAAGAATCGCCAGAGCCTCACTGAGGAGCATCATAACCACGTACTCGATCTATTCCGACGATATCTGTTGGTTGGTGGACTGCCCGATGCTGTAAATACTTATCTTGAAACACATAACATCGTGAAGGTACGAGAGGTACAGGATGGCATCCGTAGTCTTTATGCCAGCGACGCTTCCAAATATGAAAAGGAACATAAAAAGAAGCTACTCATTCGTCGTATCTACGAAATGATACCTTCGCAGATGGAAAACAAGAAGAAACGCATTGTGGCTCAGGAAATACGTGGAAAGGAAGGTGACCGTTTCGATCAGTACAAGGAAGAGTTCGAATACCTTATTTCGTCTGGTATCTCTTTGGCTGTTCATGCCATATCCAATCCTCACTTCCCGCTGAGTGAGTCGCTGCAGAAGAATCTGCTGAAGCTATATCTCAATGATGTGGGCCTACTTACCGGCTTGCTATATCGAAATAACATTCGTCCGATTCTTGACGATATTCGCAGCATTAATCTTGGTTCCGTCTATGAAAGTGTGGTGGCTCAGGAACTGCGTGCCCACGGCCACAAACTCTTTTATTATGACAACCGCAAACAGGGTGAGGTTGACTATCTGGTTGACAACCACGCAACAATGAGTGTCCATCCGCTTGAGGTCAAATCGGGTAAGGACTATACGGTGCATAGTGCCCTCAATAATCTCCTGAAGATATCAGAGTATAATATTCATGCAGCCACTGTCATTTCCAACGAACGAAAGTTCTATCAAGAAAACAAGGTCACTTATATGCCTGTCTATTTCGTGATGTTTATGGAAGCCGATCCGCCTCAGACTGATGAAAAAGACTATATTTTCTAAACGATTACATATTATCACTACGGCCCCAACTCTGCATTTGGAATTTGTCTCTAAAAGAGATAGCATAGGCTGTTATATCTAACAAAACCCCCATCTTTTTGTTATTAATACCAACTATACATGCCCAACCCACATGTGATAAAGAGGTTTTTGTTTCAAACTTACACAAGATTTAAAGATCTATACTTGCTTTGAAGAGGATCTCGCGAGGGCGCAGGCGGTTGATGGTATAGTTCGTGCAATAGGTTGAGATATGATGTTGCTCATATTCATTATTTCCGAACAGATTGCCTATCTGAATACCCACTTCATATTCTTTTGTACGATAGGAAACTAAGAGATCAGAGAAGTAGGTAAAAGAAACGGAGTGGTCGTTACTGTGATACATTTCGTTAGTCCATTCTATCTGCCAATGACCTGGCATATAGTAAGTCTTAAGTTTGTGAGAAAAAGAACGCAGGGCCCGGCTGTCTAACGAATGGTCGCTGGTGGAAATCTGTCTGCTATATTGATATCTGCTCTCTTCCTCAAATGAAAGAGTCTGTAATGGGCGTAAGGAGAAACTGATACCACAACGGTAACTATCGTATCGAAACGGTAGCCGTTGTCCGTTCATCATGGTGGTTGTATAGCTGCTTGTCAGTTGACCGTCGATTGCAGCAATAAACTTCATTGTACCGAGCGATTTACTGAGCCGTCCGGAGATAATCCATATTGTATTATCCACAGATTCACCTGAGGGACTGCTATGGTAAAGTAGTCCATCAAGCAGACTATTACTTAATGGTAAATTGCCATTGTAAATCAGATTGCCGTTTATATGGCTGAACAGGCCAATTACAGGGTCTTTATATTCTAACTTCACTGTACCATTATGACTGTTTTCTGCGTATAGCTTCCCAAAGCCTGTACTATAGCTGCGGTAGCTATTATAAACGGGAATAGCTGTCATTTCTTCCAGTGATGCAGGCAGCCAATTATAACTATAGGAGGTGCTGAGAGCCCAGCGTCCCGACAGTTGGTATCTCAAACTCGTCATAGGCGTTATTATCAACCGTGTGCTGCCCTCGCCCCCGAAATGTCTGTTTATGACTCTTACAGGCAATGATGCCTGCCACTCCAGATCACTCCGCTTGATACAGAGTGAAGGCTCGAGATAACAATCAAGCATATGATAGCTGTCACCTTGAGCCTGCTCCAGTCCCCGACGTAAACTGAAACGTTCGTCATTATAGTCGATACCTGCCTTATAGGAAATATAAATCCGTTTGAACATCTTATGACGGAACGAGGTACTGACATGCAGTTGGGTCTCGTGCTGGTCAATATGCTGACTGGTACTGTCGGAGAGAAGCAAGGTTCCAGGCAGGTAGCTGACAACACCGCTGGCGTTCAGTCTTAGAATGCAGTCGTTTCCAAAGGTCTTTACTATTTCCAGGTTGTCACCAATCCAGCGCTTTCTGGGGGTGGCCTCCTGACGTAATAAGATGCCGTTAGTCAGCGTAGAGGCCCAACTCTTATTGAAGTCTATATAGCCACTCAACACGTTGGTTACAAATCGCTGGCTGCCATTGTACTCATACTTCAATTCACCTTTCCATTGACTTTTTTGCGACTCACCCTTAGCGTCTTCTGTAATGATGATACCGCCCATTGCATCTGAATAGGCTGTCGTCGTACTGCGATTGCCTTCCGTTTCATCAAGGAATCCGTTCAATTGCAGTCTGAGGGTGGCATCCTTCCCGGTTTTAAAGAGCCAGTTTGTGGCTATAAGGCGAGAGTCGTTCATGGTGTATCGCTCTTGCATCAGCCCCGGGGCGCCCAACCAAATGTCACTGGTCATATTCTCTGTGCTGCTAATATCACCTATGATGTTTTGCAAGTCACGTACCTCCTTTTGTATGTTTTTTCCTGTATTGTTCCATTTATACATGGAAAGACTCTGCATCTTTCCGCCAAACATCATGGCCATCAGCCGCCCATCGCGCAATAAACGGTCAGCCTCACTCTTTTGTAGTGTTGTGCCCAGTCCAGCCTCCAGCAGTCCAAGCCAAGTGTTCTTGGCATCCTCTTCCAAAACAAGGTTCAGGGCAGCCTGGTCAGAGAACTGTACTCCGCGAAGAGCCTTCACGTTCTGATGGTTGGTCAGCACCTCCACGCTCTTCACTTTACTGGCGTTGAGGTTTTCACTCGCCTGCGTGTAATTGTTTCCCATCAGGTTCAGCCCCTCGATGTAAAAGTTGTTAATGGGTTTACCCTGATAGTTTATAGAGCCGTCCTGCTTCACTTCCAGTCCAGGCATCTTGGCGATGACGTCTGCAATAGTGCGGTCTTGTTTGTGACGGAACCCTGCAACACTATAGACCAGAGTGTCACTGCGCTGCTGCAATCGTTTTGAGGTGGCCTTCACCTCCTTTAACATCAGTGCCTCTTCATGGAGGGCAATCGTCTGGCCATTTTTAAAATCGGCTGTACGAATGCTGTTTTTGGCATAACCAAGCAGAGAGAAAGAGAGGCGAAAGACCTCCTTTCCCTCTGACACCTTCAGCTCAAAGGTTCCATCTTTTTTCGTTTGTGTGAAGGCTAATGGCTTAAGCTCTTTATCCTCCGCTACAACACTGGCCCATCCTAATCCTTTTTTTGTGTCGTCAGTGATAACACGTCCAGAATAGACAGCTTGTGCATCCACCGCTATCGCTAATAGTCCTCCGAATAATGTTAATAACAATCTCACTTATATGATTCTATGAATATCCAATTAAGACGGTCGGCTTTGGTTTCCCGTCCTTTCTGGTCTACTATTACTGTTTTGAACGAACCATTATATTTTGAATTCAGATATTGATCAAAGTCATTTTTTATCATCTCCATTGTCTGGTGAGCTTTAGCAGGTGTAGTCTTCATGGTTCGTTGAGAGAGAAGAGTCATAGGAGTGTTTACATTATTGCTTATCCCAATACATCTAAAAATATACTCTTGTTTACTATCTTTTGCAGCCATTATCAGTCCTGGAAGACCACAGAGTTTCCACGGTCCATCGTATATCGGAATGTCCTGTGCATACCAGACCGTCCATGTCCTGTTGTGATATGTTGCCTGTGCTTTTCTGCATAAATGATCCATTATCAACGTGTCACCATCTAGTAATTCCCATTCTTGCCCCATTTTTTCATCGTATTGGAGATTTTCTGCTGTAGTCAAAATGACGGTCTGCTCGTCTGATTTTGGATAATTCTTATACACATAATAATCAAAATATGATGCTTCAAGACCCAGCTTTTGGTATTCGCTAAGTATATCGTGATGATTTCCACCAGAAGAACGAACACTGTCTGCAACTGCACGTCTTAATGCATGCCAATGACTGTAGTATTTGCTTACACCATTTCGTCCTATCTCTAAGATATGCTCATCCTGACTCAAATTTGAAGAATTTACTGTTGTTTTCAATTGTGCATCATATACAAAACGAAAGGAGATACTATCTATTTGTATTTGTGAAAAAACAGGAAGAGAGATTGTGATGAATAAAGAGAATATAGATCTTTTCATATTATAAAACAGAAATTAAGAGATATTTGTATATTTAAGAGACTGTCTAATGTTACATTCTTTGGAACAATAAACAGTCTCTTTATGGTCGGTTAGAAGTAACTTGAGTACAACTAACTATAATCAATATTAATGATTACATCTCATTTCGGCTAAACTATACCACAAATCCAGCTCTTCCATGGTCATTTCATAGGAAGTGTAATAAATAATTATTTTACCGTTATCACATGGATATAAATATGCATATTCGTAATCAATAGGTTTCTGCACATTTTCTGCAAATGCAGTTGTTACCACGCTTCCCATAAGGACAAGCATCAATAAAAATTTCTTCATAATTCTTAATTTTTAAATGTTTTGATTGATAATTATTATATCGCAGCTACGATTTTTAATCTTTATTCAAAAAGGAAGAGCGTTCTCGTCTCTTCTCAAGGTGAACTCGATTTTTCATGTGCAAAGGTAGGAAGAATACGAAGTAAGGCCAAATTATTATTATTTCAAGTTATAGACAGGTAACCGATTGATTATAACAGATTTAATGAATTTGTTTAATGGTTTATCTCTGTTTTTGAAATAACGGCTTTATTTCAATAGACTAAAATTAACCCGTTGAACAGAAAAATGCCAGCTGGAGCGTGGCATTTACTCGGGCGATGTTATCGGTGTAAAAATGTTCGATCATAATTATAATCTAAATGATACGGACGAGAACAGTGTGTTGCTGATATATCTGGAGGACAAGGGCTTCCATGGCCATAAAATTAGGGTAAGGGGGCATTTGACAGAAAATGGTGATGCGTATGCCACTTATTATTTTATGGAAGATGGCTCACCTCACTTTTCTCAAACACCCCATGCTTTCCAAAATATTCTTGGGGAGGTGATAGAGGTAAATCATATTAGCAACTAAACTGTTATTTACAAATCAACAAATTTGTCTTTAAATATTTTCATATTTCTCTCCCAATTTTCATCATATAATTTTATAAAAGTATTATTTAAAGTCTTTTCGTAAGTCTTTTGAAAGAATCCTTCCTGTTTGGTCATTTCCTCTTTGTCAGGGAGGGTATTTATTATGTATTTGAATGCATCTTGCCGTCTTTTCTGTCCATCATATTTACATTCACTCGAACGTAAATACAAATACCTAATGATCATATTAATATTACTGTCATATTTTATAAGATCATAAGCCGATATACCCTCCTTGTCAATATAGTCTTGTATGATTGCCTGAATCAATTGTAGAACGTCATCGTGTTCTAATAAACAAGATTCCGATATTTCTCCTATAATAGCAGATAAGATTATTCGATTGCCACTATTATTAAGTTTCTTGGATAACCATTCATGGATTAATGTATATAGTTCTGATTCAGGAATATCCGTGTAACCATCTTTAAAAGATTTAAGTATTCTTCCAATATTAAATTCATTATCATGATAACAAATAGTCAATACAACATTTAGAAAGCTTTTCTTTTGTTCATTGTCAAAATGATTGGTTTCAAAATTATGTTTTATTATATTCCAAAGATAATTAAATTCCACGCCTTTCTCTTCGCTAATTTTCTCAAAAGCATCAAAATCATTTGCAGCAACTAATTTGTCTATTTCTTCATTAGATAGTTGAAACTGTAGTGTAAAGTATTTGTTGAATGATTCCGTATTTCGGATGCTATATGCGTTTGACGGAAGATCCTCATTCTCGCCCCAAAGGCGCATTAAAATCTCATAAGTTTTTCCGTCTATATCATTTGTTTTGGCTGGTCTATAAACCCAATGGTTTCCTTCCAGATCAAGCAGGTTTTTACGGTCGTAGCAAAGATTGTTATAAATAGTTTTGTTATGCATTTGTAACATATCAAGCCAAAATACATCCCGCCACTCCAATAGTGATGTACGCCCTTTGAGATATGAGTAATTTAAAGAAAACAGCCGGGCAAAACGCTTGGCTCGTCGGTATGTGCTTAATATACTTAATATTAACTGCTGTTCTTCTGAATTAAATTCTAATTCGATCTTGTTATCATGTAATTGAGTTTTCAGTTCATTGAGGAGTGTTTTCCATATGCTTTCATCTGTAACCATCGGTAATTGTATTTCTATTTGGAAAATCTTTTCCATATAAATGGATGCGTCTTTAATATTACGCTTCTCATTTAATACTGAGGTAACATATTCTTTGTCATATGCTACAAGATAAATTACGTTGCACAAGTCTGCAGTATTACGGATAAGTCTAAGCACTTCAAACACTTCTTCTCTTTCTAACCTGTCAATGTCATCAATAATTACAATTATTGGATTGTTGAGTTCTAGAAATTTTTTTGATAACTTCTTTTTCCTCTCATACAAGCTTTCTTCAGAAACAATATTCGAAATGTCTATAGACAAAATGTTTGATGCAGGAAAAGAAATCGCGTTCAAATATCGAGCATATTTTTTGATGGGGCGCGATAACGAGTTGTAACGTTTTGATAGTTGATGATCAAGGGAGGAGAAGAAATCGTTTGTTAATTGTTCCGGCGTCCTACACATCCAAGGGTTAAATTCTACAACATCTGCTTTTTTACCGATTATCATTTTTAACAAGCGCAAAAACGTGGTTTTTCCAGCCCCCCATTCACTCGTTATCCCAACAGCGAAGGACTCTTTCCCCAAATCAGTAAGCAATAGCCTGCTTACTATTGATTCTGCATATTTTCTCAAAGACTCTGAATATTCAATATTCCTATTGTAATCAGGTGAAAAACCATATGCATATAGATTTTCCCTATAATTTATTGGTAAGAATAAGGAAGCGCTAGATATTATTAATAAAGTAAAGCAGATTAATAACAAAATTATTAAACCTCTATAGTCCAAAACTTGATCTACATTTTTGTATTCTGCCGATGATAGGTAATGGGACATAAGCAATCCGAAAACAACAAACAAATAAAAATATCTACTTGTTTTTGGCATCCTTTTGGTCCATCTTACGCATTCATGGCAAACAAACAGCAATAACAGGAATTCCCTATAGTCAAGATTCCATATTACATTCGCATATACAAATGGTGATTTATAATATAATAATAGGAATGTGAATATAATCAATAAAACATGTCTAAAACAGGTTGATTTATCTGGCAACACTCTTTTGGAACATTTTATATCGATATATATCAAGCAGATGCAAACAGGAATGTTAAGCAATACATTATTATTTAATATATTGTAAATCCTTTCCATCCATAATTGAGTGATTCCTTTTGTGATCATTTTATAGAACATAGATGCCACTCCCATCCATGCTGATAAAAGTAGAACTAAGCAGACAAGATAATAAAGTTCATCTTTTATCCTCTGATATAACGCTTTTGTAATCGATTTCATTTATATATATTTTGTTAATTTTCGTATCATTTATGTATAATATATTTAGTTCCTATTACAACAGGGAATGAACAACTAATAACACTGCAAATATATAAATATTTATTCACAGATACATATTTAAGTCTATTTCAGTTTTGAGAAGAAAGAAGCGTTGCAGGATGGGATTGGTATTGTATTTCGTTGATTAATAGTGACTTGTGAAATGAAAAAGCCGGATATTTTTGAAATAGAAATTATTCGGATTGTGAATAATGTCAATGCGATTTTATCGTTTATGAATAAAATAATTAGGTCAGAGGTGATCGCCTCCGACCCATTCTTGTGTTTTCTGAATGCTATTTTATAAGCTTTTGCTTTCTGTTATGGATATAGATACCTTTCTGTGGCTGATCGCTGAGGCGATGGCCTTGGAGGTCGAAAAAGGTGTCAGAATTACTATCTGACACGAAGGAGACCGTACCAACTTTGTTAGTGCCAATTTCTTGTATCTCCGGGAACAGGTTCCAGTCAGGCGTTACACGGTATTTTTCTATGCTGCCGACTGGCACATACAGGGCAGTCTGGCAAGCATCAAGATTACATATCTTGCTCACCTCGAAAGGCTCTTCTATCAACGATGTAAGCGTAACAAGTCCTGACATCCATAACGCTCCTGGTTCTATCTCCCTTACGCTGGCAGGTACAGTCACAGTTGTTAGCCCACATTCCCAGAATGCTCCCCAACGTATGGCCTGAAGTCCTTCAGACAAAGTCAGCTTCCTAAGATTGGTACAATTCTGGAATGCATATTTTCCTATTTCCCTAACTGATCCAGGAACAACAATTTCCGACAAACCCTGACAATACGTAAAGGCTTTTTCTCCGATGCTGATAATAGATTCAGGGATGTTTGTATTCATGCATCCTATTAGCAGCATATTGTCTGCCGTTTTGATGATCGCATTACAGTTGTAACGGGAATCATAAACAGAATTACCTTCTTCAACCATGATAGACCCCAAAGCGTTACAGCCCAAAAAAGCTGTCATGTGAATATCTGATACACTGGCAGGTATGAAAATAGAAGTCAGTTCCTGGCAACCTGAAAATGCTCCAAAACCTATGCTTTCAAGCCCGGAAGGTAGTAGTACAGACTTTAAGGAGACACAATCTCGGAATGATTCTTGGCATATTTCCTGCAAGCCTTCTTTTATGTCAATGGATTCAAGTTTTGAACATCCCGCAAATGCCTCGAACCCGATTGAACTTACGGAAGAAGGGATGGAAACATGAATCAAATCGTTTAACATGCAAAAGGCAAAGTCACCGATTTTGGTTACAGAGAACTCTTTTCCGTTGACAATAACCTTCTCTAATATAACGACGTTTCCACTTGCATTTGGCGATCCAGCCTTATACTCGGTAGCCCCATCCCAATCATCTCTAACGCCTCTTTTTACTTCTGCCGTAGTTCCGTTAGGGTCATAAGTGTAAACCACATTGGTAGATGGGTCTGTGTACTCGTCGGCTGCAACGTTCAGTGTAAAAGTCACTATCGCTAAGACTAAAACAAATCTTTTCATATCTTACCTGTCTTAAACAACGTTTCTGCAAACGTTATAATTATATGCAAGCATTTCACTAATTATTTTTAATTTCAATCGTAGTTCCCGAAGAAATGGTTGTTCCAGGATGTAATTCAATCTGGTCTCCAATCAATTTATAACTGCCTTGTGAGAAGTTCACGTCACCTTGAGTCTGAGTGGTAGTTACGTTATTGCCAACTTTAATAGTCTTAGCCTCATAATATGTGTTATTTGTTAATGTCGCATTCTGAATATAGAGTGTTCCAGCATCAATATATGGTATCTTATTGTGGGCAGAAATGCAGACAGAAATCTCTGGATCATCTGAATGAGTATGAGTAGTACCGCTATAAGACTCAACAATGCCCGTTCGTCTATTATAATAGGTTATAGTAGCGGCTGTGCCTCCTGTGTTAACATAAATCGATCCATTTTGTCTTACGATAGAGGCATTAGAGAAAGGAGTCGGTGTATCAGTGTAAATCATCATACTTGGATCACCAAAACAATGGAATAGCTCATATGTACATTGAGTTCGACGTTCTAAGCCTATTCCAAGATAAGCTTCGTCCACTCTCCTCAAACCCTGATCTAATATTTGTCCCAAACGAAAAGTTGGGGTAGGGGCATTTGTGTTTATTCCATTTGTGTTCGGGATTGAAGGCCATAATGCCGATGAAGGCCATATCGCATCAAATATTCCTTCTGCTAAAACATCGTCATGGCCAGACCAACCATCTTCTGTTGCCCCAAATATTGCGGAACATCCGCCATTTTCTTTTTTCAAGAATGTTTCACAAAAGCAATTAAACTCATCGAATTTACCAGTTTTACAGCAAATTGAAAAAACCACAGGCTGTGCGTGCCCATTATTTAAAGAATTAATGTTATTTACGGTAAATTGGGGATGAATCCATTCATATATACCACCATGGCCTCTATACAGCATATAGAATGATTTCTGATTAATATAATTAATTATGTCGGTTGAATCTCCGTCCCAAGTAAAATTAGGCCTGAGTAATTCATTTGGAATTGGCTCACCATTTGCATAAGTACCATTGTTCCAATTTGTGGGATCCACGTTGAACGGCGCATAATATACCCTGTGAACCGTTTTTCCTATTTGAAGCATATAATCCCGAATTCTCTCGGAAGTCAGTGTAAATCGTCTATCTTCATATCCAGACAGAGAATCATCTTGGAAATATGCACAATGAATACCCGTATTATACATAGAAGGTACAGTACAGGGATTCTTCTCATAGTTGATAATTTTATTTATGACAATATTTGCCTCATCCGAGGTTCTGATAGGAATTCTTCCACGAAAGATGCTTGGTGTATAGCCGGTAGTGAGGCATCCGTAATATAAGTCTGTACGATGTATAGATGTTAAATTACTAGATTTAGCTGGGACGTCGGATTGACCACCAATAATTAAAAGGTATTCAATGTCACTATATGCATTTTTAATTGTGTCTTTTATTTGAGTAGTTGTCCACGTAGACTTGCTTAATATATGAACATCAAATCCCAATGTCCGTTTCCATTCTGCTAATCTGTTTGCTGCTTCAGCATACTTTGGTACAGTTATAATAAGATAATGGCTATTTGGCAAAAGTGAGGCCGAGGACAACAAGTCCCTTGACTTCATTGGTGAATTAGATGAAACATTTAATGCAATATTATTTAAGAATGTATTTCTTAAACAGTCGCTAGGAACATTGGTTGTTTCTTTATAGTCAGGATTATAATAAACTTTATATTTGAATTCTTTATAAATCCTCACCTTTCTATTTTGATAATCGTATTTTATTGGGCAGACACATACTTCCAGAAGTGTTTTGTCACGATACATATTCTTACGAGTTACAGGGATAAGAGCTGCAGGGTAAAATCCTTTATATGCAATAATCGGTTTTACATTTTCCTTTGTATATGTCTTGTAATCATAATCAGACAATACGGGCCGTGCAGGAGACAATTCCAAAGGGTATTCCACAATTGTACTATCAAGCAATATCAATTTTGATTTTCCGTCAGGAATGACAAATGTGTCCCATCTAGTAAGAATCGAAGGCTTACCAACATTGTGATCTGGCCAAAATCCATCAATTTTAATAATTGAAGCACCATCATAAAGAGGGTCTTCATTTATGAAAATGCTATTAAAATGATAAGTAACAGTTACACCATCGGAATCATACTCAATATCTCGAGTTGGCATAGATTTATTAATCCCTTTAGACAATTCCATTGTATTCAAGTTCAATGTCCTTTGAGCTATAGTTAGCATACAAATTATCCAAAAGGGAATTGTTAGCAAGATTCTCTTCATGACCATATGTTTTACTTTGTAATCACCATCTTCTTCGTATCAATTTCTTGTCCGTTGACAATCAGAGAGTAGAGGAACATGCCCTCACCGAGTTCGTAGCTACCGATGGAAACGCTTTCCATTCCCGATGAAATGGGAAATTTCTTAAGGAGTTTGCCTTTCATGTCGAAAAAGCAGATAGAGGCGTTTTGTGTATTGCTGGCAAGTTTGAATCGGATAATTGTCTGTTCCTTGAGTGGATTCGTTAAATTCTGATAAAGGATATTAGTACTTGAAGAAGTGCTGGAAATATCTTGTTTATTATTTGATTCGGATCTCGTTATTCTGGCATTGCTTTCACCCTTCACCTCGTCCAATTCTTGTTTCAGCTCCTGAATCGAACGAATAAGAATAGGAACGAGTTCCAAATATTTAACACCATAATAACCGTCCTGACCTTTTGTTACGAGGTCTGGGTAGAGTTCTATGAGTTCTTGAGCATATAGTCCGTAATGAGTCTCTGGCTTCTGAACGCTAGCCTCTTTATTTGTTGTAGTATCAGGATATTCCTGAATATGATTATTATAATTGTATTTGATGACATTCATAGCAAGAATTTTTGAAAGTGTTTCATTTCTATCACATTCATTAAGTGGAATGACATTTTCTTTCAGTCTTATATCAGAAGGTGTAACAAGATTTGAAATAGTTGTTGTACCACTGATGTAAACATCCCCATCAAAATATCCGGCATAACGGCCAGTAAAGACAGACCCCACATGATTTGTTGTTGTGCCGAAAATACCTGCACCGTAACTATTGGTGTCGTTAAGACCCCCAATGACGCCAAAACTCCTTCCACTCGAATAAGTACATCCTGCCAGTCCCTGTAAACCTATGGATCTATCAGAAACTGTCCAAGCGCTACCTTTTGCACCAATACTGTAATAACCGGTGTTTGAAGAGGAATATAAGCCAAAGCGATATTCACTAGAGTAAGAATAAGTTGATCCATCACCAGCAGTTACCAAGGATTGAGACACTTCGTTTTGACAGGAGATACTTGTTTTACCGTCACTAAACACTTTCAATTGTGCAAATGCTGTTGTGTTAACTATCAAAAATAGCAGGCTTAAATAACTTCTTTTCATACTCTTGCAATTTTTAGTTAATATATAAGTTTTTTAATTTTGTGGGCAAAGATAAGAAAAATATTCCATTAATACAAGTCATTCTTATTCCAAACAATTTGGATGTAATCTGTTGAAAATGAGATACATCGGCTGTATGGATTGTTTGTTTTTGTCATTTCTGAAATAGTGGAAGTGATTTATTGACCATTCAAAAACCCTTAAAAATCGCTAATATGTTTTGTGGGATGGAATAGTTTTCTTATTTTTGCAATCGGAATCGTTCTGCTCCCACAAGGGGCGAATGAGGACAGAGCATTTAGATGGATATTATCCCAACCTCAAAACTTCGGAAAAGTATTGCAAGGGATGATGAACAGACAAATGCTCACGCTTTGATATGTTGCCATTTGGCATCTATCATATTGGGCGTGAGCGGTTGTTCATTATTTTGCAAAGGCAATCCGAAGGCCCGAGGTTAATAATGGCGACTAGCGAGCGCCTTCTTTTGTTCTATATGCTCGTCAGGTGTTTCATAGATAAACGAACAGACGATGGATTCAAAGATTCTTGGCGAAAGGCTTCGGCAGATCCGGCTTATATTGGGGATGACACAAAAGGAGTTGGCTTGGGCCACACACCTCAGTCAGCCTGTGTTGTCGCGATTAGAGAATGGGGAAGAGGTTTATGCCTCTGTCCTTCTGTCGGTTCTCTATTATTATCAAGGTAAGATAAGCCTGGACAGACTTTTTTCTCCAGATTTCGTTGCATCAAAAGAAAAACTGTTGTATACCAATAGGGAGGATATACTGCAGAAACTGGTTCGTCAACTTGATTTGATAGCTGATACCATCTCTGAAGCGAATGAAACGAGCCTTGCCCAGATAGGCAGACTCAAAAAGGAGCTGCTTTAGTGAATCTTATTCGATAGGTTTTGTTCTGAAATACAGTGTATTTACGCTGGTTTCTGAAATACTTAGAATTCGAATAATCTCTTTCTTGTCATAGCCCATTTCGTTTAGAATCAGAAACATGAGTTTATGGGGTGTTAGCTTTTCTTTTCGTTTTGTTTTCTCCAGCCTATTCACTGTTTTATAGTCAATTGCTTTGTAGTAATTAATGAACAGTTCATATTCCTTTTTTCGCCAATGATATATGATTTCTCCATCTATAACTTTGTCATAGAGCATCTTGCCTTGTTTTAAGAGGGCGCCCTCCTTATCCATAATGTTCTTGATTTGGTCGTTCAGCTTTTGGATTGCTGCACTGTTATCCTCTTCTGACTTTTCCAACTCACGTATTTGGCCCACCAGATTATTAATTTGCATTTGTGCTTCCTGCAATATGGTCTTTTCTCTATACCTTTTTATTATTATATAGGCGATAAGCAGTGTTATCAGCAAGATGGCGATCAAAAGGCCTTTTTGCCAGTCACTAGTTATTTTTTCCTGCTTGTGCATGGCCACTTCGTGATCGAAACGCAATTGCAGGTCTTTGATGGTATCATTCCTCAACTTATCAATCAGGCTATCCTTGATAACTATTATTTCATTGACCGTCCTACATACATGATCAATGTTACCATGATTGATATCATATTCTAAGATGTTGTGCAATATCTTATCTTTAGGCTTGTCATCGTGAATATTAAGGGCCTTTTTCCATAAAGCATAGGCCTTATCTACATTTCCTTCTATTAAATATATATCAGCTAAATGTACTAAAGCATACGATGACTCTGTTTTTGTCAGAGCCTTCTCTAAATAATATTTTGCCTTTTCTGGATCTGTATGTTTATATAGATATGCAATGCTTATTTGGGTATATGGTAAATCATTCTTAGGTACATACTTAAGAAATGGCTCCATCTTATTAATGTAATATAAAGAACTATCTTTTTGTTTGTTTCGAGAAAAGGCTAAAGCTATATTATAAAGGGCATCACATGTCCATTTGTTATTATTGATTCGCTGTACTATAATTAAAGCTTTCCTTGCATAATCTAATTCGAGTTTATAGTTTCCTGTTATATCGTTGATAGCTGATAAACTTTCAGTCACCTTGTATAATAATTTGTCATTTTTAACAACAGTTGCTTGCTCCTCTGATTTTTTAAAATAATATGTGGCTTTAGCATAATCTCCTTTTAAAACTTGGCTATATCCTTTACAGTAATATGCATTTGCCAGATATTCTTGGTTATTTTTTTGCGAGAAATATGGTATCACAATACTATCCAGCATATTTGTACTGTCGGGGTGTTGAGTCAGAAACCCTAATCGAATACGTAGCAAATAGTAATATGCTTTTTCATCATCATTGCGAAGTGCAGTCTCTCTTATCTTTGATAATTTGACATAAGCAGAATCGAATTGCTCCCGTTCTGTCAAAGATTCAATTTCATTGATTTGGCTCCAAATACTCTTATTCTCACAACAGTATGTTATGAGTAGAAACAATAATGCTACTATCATATTCTTTTTCATGGCTGCAAAGATATAAAAAAAACTCCATAATCGTATAAAAATACCTGTCTATTTTGGCAAAAAGAGCAAATTGAAACGGATAATAAATAATTAGTTGATGAAAATCTATTTCAATATTTGCAGTATTTGGATTAAAAAATGCGTAATTTATTAATAATGAGCGAATTATGCTATATAAAACTGAAATAACGATTTTGATTATTTTTATTGATGAATTAATAACTTTGTAACGTCAATTTAAAATATAAAGTTATGAGGAAAACATTGTTTATGCTATTGATGGGGCTATTCTTATTACCATCACAATCATTTGCCGAGTATTATGAAATGGATGAGGAAATTCCACCCAAGCCATTTCCCTTTAAAGCGCCTACGACGTATCTTATTAGTGCTTGGATTAACTCTGAAACAGGAGTTTTCTCTATCTTGGCAAATTATGACATCGCCTGTCTGTATGTTACCATTGAACAGAATGACGTAGTACTAGATTCGATCTCACAGCCACTTTACAATGGAGTACCTGCTACCTACAATTTTGCGGGTTATAGCATAGGGGAGTACATCGTAACTCTTTCTACTGTAGACGGCGTGATTGCTCAGTATCGTGTTATCATCACGGATGATTGATCTCTCATCTGTTTATTAATTCAACAGAGTGCCGCCCAACTCCAGGGCGGCACTTTTTCGTTTAGAATCTAATCAAAAACAATAAAAAATGGAAATCAATAACGAAAGCCTGACATCTACCCAACTCGTGAGCATAAACCTCTCTGATGATAGGCAGTATCTGATGCTCACAGAAAAGAAAGTCATTAACCTGAAGGCTGTCGACCTGCTGACCCATGAGGATGAGCGAATCCGGCAAGCCTATTACATGAGCTGCATTTTTGACCGATATATCGATCATACTCGTCGTTTGCTGTTGGTTATGGAACTGAAGGAAATGCTGGCTTTGCGTGTCATTGAACTGAAGATGGATGATCACGGGGATTATACGATCAATGTTCTCCGCAACAAAGGCCAGGCCTCGCTGTTGAGGCTGCTTGTCAGATTCATGACACCGCAGAAACGCAATAACCTGACGCAGAGTCAGCCTTTTA
>Ga0247610_10000335_pt1 | contig 72389 bp, 55 predicted proteins | sample 174DNAGHGhighgp2_FD_193483 | JGI IMG/M metagenome (GOLD analysis project Ga0247610, IMG submission 193483) | Sheep rumen microbial communities from Palmerston North, Manawatu-Wanganui, New Zealand - 1742 DNA GHGhigh gp2 | ecosystem: Host-associated > Mammals > Digestive system > Stomach > Rumen...
ACATCAACTGCAGTATCATCCTCTGCAACAGTAGTATCTAGTGCGTCTTTAACTGGTGTTACTGTTATTTCAGCATGTGCTGTTGTGGCTGTAACTGTTGGTACAGGTATTATGAATACTCCACCTAAGCTTGAAAATGTTAATTATGAATCAGGTACTGATTATTTAATTTATGAATATGACATTGACGAATTACAAGAAGGACAAAGCTATAAATTAGTAGTTACATGTGGTAATAAGGTAGTTTTACAAAAAGAAATAACTGAGGAAGGTCACCATAAGGAATTATTAACTGGTTTATTACCAGATAAAGCCTACGAATTTCAAATTTTAGGCTCTAATGGTGAATTAGCTGACATTGAATATTATACATTCAAATGCTATACAACTAAGTTATTAGAACCTGAAGCAGTATTCATGTTTGATTCTAGAATCGATTATGAAGAAGGAATCTTTGATATAGTCTATGATATTTATATTTCTGATTATTATCATTCTGGTTCTGATACATACCTAGAATTATATTCAGGTGAAAACCTAATTCTAACTGAATCAGTATTAGATGAAGAAGGTTTCTTTAGAGGCGCCTTAACTAACCTACCTGATGGCTATGAGGTAGGAGCTATTGTATATACAACATATTATGATAAGGTAATTGAAATCGGAAGATTTGGCTATGTTGCTGATTATCCTGATGATTTCAATGGTAATGAAAATAAGCAAATAGCTACATTTGATTTTACTGAAGAATCATTTGCGAATACATTTAATAAAGAAACAGGTATGCAAGAATTAGTAATCAATACTAATTTTGACAATACTAACGATACAAGAGAATCATATAGAATTGATTTATATGATTTAGAAAATAATTTAATAGACACAAAAATATCTTCTGAAAAAGAAGTATCTTTTAGTGTGCCTGCATATTATAAAAAGGTAAAGGCTGTATTAACACCAATAAAAGAGGTAGGCCCTAAGAATAGTGATACTATTAAAGCTAAGAAAAATTTAACAAAAGAATTTGAACCAATAGTAATTGAATATGAATTTAATCCACCTCTATTTAGTGATGAAGCAATAGAGTTCTTTAATAATGGCTATAATTTTAGCTTATCTGCTAACCAAAATTTATTTGCAGATGCTATCTTAAGCGTAGGTTTCATTCAAAATAACATCGATGGAACTAAAAATGAGCATTATTATGAATTAGAGGATTCGGAATTTAGACAAAACGTTTTAACATCAATTGATGGATCAATTTTATTAGCTGATGTATCTAGTATAGATGTTGAAATATATCTAGGTGAATATGTTATAGGTAAGTATACTTATATTATTCCTGAAAATGCACCTACAGAAGAATTAGATAATGGATTTGTATCTACATATTCTTTAACAAAGGAAAGCATTACACAAGAATATAATAATGGTAATAATTATGATGTTACTATTGATACAAAGTTTGTTCAAAAGGTAGAAAATGAATCATATAAGCTAGAAATATATAATAATGATACATTAATTGATTCTATTGAAAAAACAACAGAGGCAATTAATACATTTAATATTCCTGCTTATTATAAAAATATTAAGGTTGTATTAACTCCACTTAAGGAAATGGTTGATGGAACAAAAGAATTTGAAACAACAGAAGTAACATATTCCTTTGAACCAGAATTAATTATTAATGAAAAAATTAATTATTATAATAATGGATATATTATCAATTTAGAGCCTAATTCACAGGCATTTAATGAGGATGATATATTTACAGTAGAAATTACTGAAAATTATAAAGATGATACTATTGATTCTAGAAAATTAACATATGAATTTAATACAAAATTAAATAAGGATATATTAACATCTAATGATAAATCTATTTTATTAAAGGATATTAAAAATATCGATGTAGTAATTAAATTAGATGATGCAGTTATTGGTAAATATAATTATGACCTATCTAATGTAGAAGCTACAGATGATTTACCATATTTATCTACATATACATTTAATGAAGATTCAATTACAGCATCATTTGATAAAGGAACAGGCGTTAATACAATAACTATTGATACTGATTTCACAAAGAAGAGTGAATATGAAGAATATAGAATAGATATTTTATATGATGATGAAATAATTGAAACATCTAATGCTACAACTGATTCTAGTGTTGAAATACAAATAGCTTCTTATTATGATATTATAGGTATTAGATTTACTGAAATAAAAGGTGAATTAGATTTAGAAGCTACTACATTAGAAAAATTTGAAGCATCTAATTTATTTATTGATACAATTGATTTCCGTAAAAATGGATATATTTTAAATATTGATGCGAATGAAGAAATATTTGCAGATGATACATTAAAGGTAACTGTTAATCAAAATAATTCTAATGGTACAACATCTACATTTACATTTGATTTAAATTTATCGTTAAATGAAGAAATATATACATCAGAAGATGCATCTATATTATTAGAAGATGTAGATAATATTGAAGTAATTATTTCATTAAATGATATTACATATGGAAAATTCAGTTATAATAAACCAGAACCTATTCCAAGTGCGTCATTAGATGATAAATTCTTCTCAACATATACATTTAATGAAGATTCTATCACAGTTGAATTTGATGCGGAAAACTTAGAATATAAGGTAATTATTATTACTGATTTTGATAATACAGATCATGATAATGAAAAATATAAAATTGAAATTATAGATAATACAGGTGCTTTAGTTGATCCAATTGCGACTACTACATCAACAGCCGCAACTGAAACATTAACTATTCCTGCAATCTATAAGGATATAAAAGTAAAGCTTATACCACTAAAGGATATGGCTGATGATACAACTATTGATTTTAATTCGGAAGAAGTAGAGGTTACAGCTCCAGCATTATTCAATGATTTATCTAAGGCAATAACATATTACAAGGATGGTTATATTTTAGAATTATCTGCTAATAATGAATTATTTGATTTAAATGATACATTTAATGTTCAAATAATTGAAACATATAATGATGATTCAACTAATGAAGCAAATACATTTGAATTTAGTGAAAGTATTACTAAAGAAATAATGACATCATTAGATGGAACTAAATTATTAAGCGATATTAAAAGTATTGAAATTATTATTTCATTAAATGATATAGTATTAGATAAATATACATATGATACAAGCGAAGAAAAAGTCACAGAAGCTTTACCATATAAATCTACATATACATTTAATGAAGATGCAATTACAACATCATTTGATAAAGAAACTGGTATTAATACAATAACAATTAACACTGGCTTTAATCAAGCTAACGAATATGAAAAATATAGAATAGATATTTTATATGATAATGAAGTAATAGCTACATCTGAAGCAACTGCAGAAGAAAGTATTGATTTAGAAATAGCTGCATATTATGATAACGTAAAAATTAGATTCACTGAAATAAAAGGTGAATTAGATGGTAGTTCACCAGATGTTGAATATACAATGCCTACATTATTTACTGGCAAGAATATGGATTATTATACTAATGGTTATGTAGTTAGTCTTACAGCTGATAATGAATATTTCACAACAGATGATAGCTTTACAATTAGGATTAAAGAAATATATAAAGACTCTGACATTGTAAGAGAGCCAAGAGAATTAGATTATGATTTTACTTATTCATTAGAACAAGAAGTAATGACTAATGGTTTATTATCTGAAATATCAAACTTAGAAATAACTATTTTATATAATGAAATAGAAATTTATAAAACTATAGAAGATTTAACTAAGGTAGAAGCAACAAAAAGTATGCCATATCTATCAGATTATTCATTTGAATTAACTAATATATCTAATGGATATGATTTAGAAAATGGTAAAAATAAGATTACTATTAATACAGGATTTAAGCAAAATAGTGATTTAGAATCATATAAGATTGTGATATATGATAAAGATGAAGATAAAGAAATTATAGTATCAGATGTAACAACAGCTACATCTGTAACATTAGAATTAGATTTATTCCAAAAGAATTTCACTGTTAAATTAATTAAAATAAAAGATGATTATGAATTTGATTCAGAAGACCTAGATTATAAATCTACACCTGTATTATTTACAACAACTGTTAATTGGTATTCTAATGGTTATAAATTAAATATTATTCCTAATGAAGAATATTTTAATGAGAATTCAAGCATTGTTCTTCATATCAATGAAGTATACACTAATGGCGATGAATATGATCAAGGTGGAACAGTTGAAGGAGAATACCATCAGCAATACATGATAACAGGTGATGGAGAAACTCCTATTGATAGTCTTGCTAAATTAGAGCTATCAATTTATGATGGTGATTCTATTACTTATGAATCATATGAATTTGTATATAAAGGTGTAAATGAAGGATCTTTACCTTATGAATCTGAAGTTACTTTATCAGAAGATAATATTACAAAAACTTATGATAAAGAAAATGATAAGACAAAAATTACAATTAATACTGGATTTGTTCAAAGCTCTGATTTAGATCAATATAGAATAGATATTTTAGATGGTGAAAATGTAATTGCTACAAGTAATGCAACTACAGAAGAAATAGTTGAACTTTTAATATCTTCAAGCTATGAAAAGGTAAATATTAAATTAACACCTATAAAAGGCTTATTAGAAATAACTGATGGTATTCAAACGATAGAAGACTATGATTTAAGCATTGTATTATTTACTAACCCTAATGGAGTCAGATATTTTAATACAGGCTTCGCACTTGAAATAATAGCTGATAGTAAAGTATTTGATGCAGAAGAGGATGCCTTAACTGCAACGATCACATTACGTTTTAATGATGAAACAGTAGAGACTCTTGAAGATTTCACATTTGAAGATTTAATTTTAAGTGCTGAGGTTGATTTTACAGAATATGAAAAAACAATTTCAGATTTTGCAAGCTTCGATGTTGATATCTCATTAGATGGTAGTATTATTCATACATTCTACTTTACTTATGAAGCTCTACCTATTACAATAGATCAAACAAGTATAGCAGTAGATGATGATGGAAATATTTCATTTGATTATTCAGTTACTCTTCCTGATGGTGCAACATTAAACTCAATATCAGGTATGTTTGATGGCGCAAATGATCAAATTGAGTTAACTGAAGCTTCTGGTACAATAACATTAACAAAATTAACCGCAAGTACATTAATCCCTGATTTAGATATTAATTATACTGATAAAGATGGTAATGTAGTTGAAATGCCATTATCATATACAGGTGAAATTGATTTAGGCTTAGAATTAACTACATCATCTTATATTTCTTATAGTAATAGTGAATTAAATGTTAATATTAAATTTGATGTATTAAAAGATGGCACTTTAGTTAATGCTAATTTAAAATTACAATATAAAGAATTAGATTATGTTGAAAATCCAACTACTGGTGAATATGAAGAATCGATTTATTATAGAGATCCTGAGATAATTAATACATATGAAGGCAAATATTTCCAATTTAAGCCAATAACAGAGGATACTAATGCTGGGTATTATTTAACATATAAAATAACATCAAATGGATTTGATAATGAAGAGAAGACAATTAATATTACTAAATCAATAATTCAAGAATATTCTTCATCAGGTACAGAGCTATTCAATTATGAATCAAGCCTTGAGGGCTATGGTGACTCTAGATATATTTATTATATTAAGACAACAAATGCTGATGGCACAGTGAATTATTATTTTGATACTGGATTTAGTGATAATTCATCAAACCATAATGAAAGAATAATGTATACTTATACAGTAGATTCTAAGACAGTATATAAATATACAGAATTCTTTACTGATAGATACTATGCATTAGAAAATGTAGAAGACTTAAATTACGACTTTACGTTTATGATTTTCTATAATTATACTGATGGTTTATCATATTGTAGTGAAGATGCGCATGCTGTAGAATTAGTTTCAGATAATGTAATTGATATATCTGAAGCGACAATCCAAGAAGATGAAATAGATTTAGAGCCTTATACTATAGTTTCATTTAGCTTAGAAACTGCATCAGTTGATTTATCTGAAGCTATTAATATAGCATATAAAGGTAATAATTATAGTATTAATATTCCATTAAATGGCGATGGTAATGTAGATATATCAGGCGATGGCTATTCTGGTACTGATAATGGCATGAAATATATGGTAACTGCTGATGGAAATAAATTAACATTTATTTTAAGATTTGAAGGAGCTCCAACAATTCCATTAAATGATAATCTACCTACTATATCATTTAGTTATTTACCATATATGATTGCTAAAATTGGCCAAGAAAATATCAAAAATTATTCTTCATTAATTGATACTGCAGAAATAGAAATTGGTAAATATAATGCAACATATGATTTAGAATCATTTGATATAAAAGAACAAGAAATATCTGAAAATAGCTATGGTTATGGGAATAATATCGTTTATATCGATATTCCAGAATTTGATAATTCTAAAGATAATAGAGATAAATTTAAGATTATAGCTTATTATAATGATGAAGCTGTAGCTGAAGCCTATGGTGACTCATCTTCAGCATATGTTGCAACATCTATAGCATATGAAACTATAACATATAAGATTGTATTCGTTAAAAAAGTTAATGACGATTATTCAAATCCAATTTATCAAGCTTATACTGAAGAATATCCTTTAGGCTCATTAACATTTCCAAGTGTTGAAGCATTAGAAAATGTTAATGTAACATTAGATGGAAATAGCTATAGTATTTCAGCAAATTTAGTTTCTGGTTATACATCTAATTCCGATAACACATTTACTGCTAATGTAATTGAATATTATACTGATGGTACAAATTCAGAAGAAATAAAATTAGATGATGGCATTGGTACAGATGCTCCAATAACATTATCTAATGAGACTGATAAAGAAATAGCTAGTGTTAAGCTAATAATTTATATGAATAGTCTTGATAAGGTGATTTCTGAAAAGACATTTGTAAATCCTAGTATAACAGTAGATGATTATACATATAATGATGGTGATGACTATATTAGCTTACCATATAGTATTGATTTACCTACAGGTGCAACAATAACTGAAGGTACTATTGAATATAATGGAATATCTACTGAAATTGGTGAAGCTTCAGGAAATTATATAATTAGAGAATTACAAAATAGTAGTATTTATTTAACATTTAATATTCAATATAAAGTTGATGGTATAACATATTCTGTATCTAAGAATATAGAAAAGAAATTAGAATCAGTATTAGATTTTGATTATACTTTAACTTCATATAGTAGCTCATCATATAAATATGCTGTGGTTTACAATTGTAATCCACCATATTATTATGATACATCTTCAGAAACTTTCTATTATTATGATAATGATATTGGCGCTTATATTAATTCTACAACAAAGGAACAAACAAACTATCATTATGATTATGATCAACAAGAATTAATGGATGGCGATAATAATGTACTCGAATATTCACAATATACAACGTTAAATAACAATGTATATGTAGTGAAAGGAAGCTTATATGAAAATGTAGGATGCTTCAAGCTTCTTTATACTGATTCAAACTGTGAAATAAATGTAACTACAGCTGGTGGAAATATTGTTAATCCAACGACAGGTGCTGAATTAGCTCAATCTGATCAAGGTATGGCTAATGAATTAAATACATATACAATTTCATCACCATCAAGTACTCTAAGTTTTACAATGCTTCATTCATTAGTTGATTATTATTTCTATAATTACGGTGTTTATGGATTAAATGAATGTCAACTTGAATTTAATGTGACATATGATGGAGAAACATTATTAACTAAGACTATTTCATATAATGAACCAAGAGGGGATGAAATACCTAGTGTTACTACACTATTAGATGGTTCATTTAGTACAGCAACTGCTAATGCAGCAGTAACAAAGAATGATGATGAAACAGTCAATGTGACTATCGATACAGGATTTGATAATACAGAATATCCAAATTATGCATATAAATTATATGTATACAATGATACAGATTTCTACGATTATGAAAATGGTGATTTAGTATATGAATCAGGTTATCAAACTGATTCAAGTGTAACATTAAGCAATGTTATTAATTCTAATTTAGTTGTAATAATGAGATTGTATTATTATGATAGCGAAAATGGTATATATAGTTCAAGCGTAGGATCAAAGACACTTGGATATGTTAACTCACCATTTGCAAAAGAAAATGGTTGGGAATATAATTCTAGTCCTAGAAGCTACACAAATATATTGTATTTAAATAATGATTTCATTGATACAGAATATTTAGATGGCACAAAGAAAAAGAAACTTCAAGTTAGATTAAAAGGAACTGATTATGAAATTGATTTATCTAGTACAGAAAGTCAAGCATTGTCAGGATATATTACAGTAACTGTTACTAATGAAAATGGAATTACTCAAGTTAATATTACTTCGACAAGTGATTCTGACTATGTTAGAGGTACTGTTACAATTAATCAAGGTAATTCAACAATTGGTTATACTGAAATTACATATCAAATTTAGGAGGAGAGAAAAATGGAAGATAACAAAAAGAAAAACAACAAGAAATTTACAATTATTGAGCTCGTAATAATTGGAGTTGTTATAACAGCATTTATTGTTTTTATGGCAATTGAAATGGCAGCACCAACATCCGGTATAGGTTCTTGGATTAAAGAAAATGTATGGGATACAGAAAAAGCAGGAAAGGATTTTATGAGTCATTTACCTGTCTTAATTCAAAGTATAATTTATGTAGTAATTATTTATGCTGTATGTAAGCTAATTAGAATTATATTTAGAGCTAAGATGGAAAAATCTGATCGTGCTAAAACAGTAATTACATTATTAGATGGCTTAGTAAAATATGCATGTGCAATCGCAATCATCATTTTCGTATTACAAGCAGTAGGGGTTAATTCAACAGCAATTTTCGCATCAGTTGGTATTTTAACACTAGTAATAGGTTTAGGCTGCCAAAGCTTAATCGCAGACGTTGTAGCTGGTATGTTCATTATTTTTGAAAATGAATATAACGTTGGTGAAATCATTACAATTGGTGATTTCCGTGGTACAGTAATCGAAATCGGTATCCGTGCTACAAAAATTTTAGATGCTGCAGGTAACATTAAAATTATTAATAACTCAGATATTTCAAATGTAATCAATATGTCTAGAGAATTATCTTTAGCAATCGTAGATTGTGAATTCCCATATGATGTACCTATCGAAGTAGTAGAAGGTTTATTAAAGGACAATTTTGATGCATTTAGAGAAAGAATTCCAGCAATTATTGAAGGACCTTTCTATAAAGGTGTATCAGGATACGGTGATTCTAACGTAGCTGTAAAGGTAGTAGCTAAATGTCAAGAAGAAGATAGATATCAGGTTCAAAGAGATCTATTGAGAGAATATAGAAAAGTATTTACAGAGGCAGGTATCGATCTATCATTCAACCAAGTTGTTGTTCAAAATTATCAGCCTACAAATTATCATGTAACTAAGAAGATGAAAGAAGAGGCTCAACAATTTGTTGATGAACAAAAAGAATTATCAAAAGATGTAGATGGTGGGGCAGACCACAAAGAATAATAAAAATAAGCATAATTCCGTTTGGAGTTATGCTTTATTTTTATGCGTAAAATAAAAAGCGATTGAATCGCTTTTAAATTAATTCTATTGTTAATGTTTTAGCTAAATAAAATAATGTTGCAATTTCATCAGCTTGCCAAATTCTAGATGTTCTTTCTTGGGCATACATAATATAACCATAATTCTTATTATTAGTTTTTAATCTTGTAACTAGCATAGAAGAAATATTATGTATTTTTGTTGCCTTAAATAAATTATCATCTATTACTTCAATGTCATTTCTAAAATTTGTTTTAAATATCTCATTATTAAATTTAGCTTTATCAAAAGATACATTTTCACCTATTTTTTTATAATCAGAAAAATTATACATATCTCTCTTTTCATCAACATAATACATACAATCAAATCTAATTATATTTTTAAGATATTGTTCTACCTCACTAAATTTTGATTTAAAATCTTGATTATTATAAAATGCTTGATAAATATTATAAAAAATAGTTGCTTCATCATCCTTTACCATTTTTTGAATTTGTAGGTCCTTATGCTTTTCATGTACATAGATGATATAACAATTTCTACCTTTAATTTTTCCTCTATATAACGTCTTATCTGACATTAGGAATAATTCTTCATAGTTTGTTGCATTATCTGGGAAAGCAGCACTACCGATAGTACCTGTAATGAAAACTGGAGTATCCTCATATGCTATATTTTTTCTTAATACATCACTATGATACATTCCTTCATAAAATCCATGAATATCATCATAATCATTTTTATTGAAGATTATAAAAATAAATTCATCTCCACCAAATCTACCTGCAACACCATTTTCTCCTAAATAATTTATTATAGCCTTACCCATTTGTTCTAAAACAATATCACCAAAGCTATGACCATAATTATCATTAATATCTTTAAAATTATCTAAATCCATAATAGCCATAGTAAATGGGATATTTTCTTTAATAAGTTCATGAATGAATTCAATCATATATTTTCTACTAATTAATCCAGTAAGAGGATCTAGTAAATAATCAAGGTTAATAAAATGAGTTAATGCTTTAAAATATTTATATTTTTTTAATGCCTCAACAGTATACATAGCTATTTCCTTTCATTCTTTTTTATTAAGCCTAAATTTATATGACAATATCCATTAGGATTTTTAACTAAATAATCTTGATGATATTCTTCAGCTAAAAAGAACTTATCTAATGGTAAAACCTCAATTTTATAATCAGGTTTAAGTGTATTATTAAAATAATTTATGATAATATCTCTATCTTTGTTAGAAGTATAATAAACACCACTCCTATATTGATGTCCATAATCTTCGCCTTGCTTATCAATACTATATGGATCAACAAATCTTAAAAAATGCTCTAATAAATTTTCTAATGTTATTAAATTTTCATCATAATCAATTTTTACTGTTTCAGAATGAGTCGCAAGTCCATGCTTTAAATCTTCATATTTTGGATTATCAAAATTACCATTGGCATAACCAACCTTAGTTTCAATAACTCCTTTTAATGAACTAAAATATGCTTCAACACCCCAAAAACAGCCTCCAGCGATATATATAGTATTCATATTCATACCTCACAAGCATAAGTATATCACATTAAAAATAAATAATATATTTATTTTATTAAAAAAATTAAAATTGTGATTGTTTTTCCTATTAAAATAATATAATAAAATTATAATAAATATTGAAATAAATATAAGATGGTGATGAAATGATAAACTTAAGAAATGATTATAATACAATTGGTGATAAAAGAATATTAGAAGAATTAATAAAATATAGTAATGATAAATACATTGGCTATGGCGAAGATATTAAATCAGAAGAATTGAATGATTTAGTTAAAAAGCTTTGTGATAAGAATTGTGATACTTACGTTTTAGCAGGAGGAACAATTACTAATGTAATTGGCTTAAATCAAATGCTAAAATATCCATATGAAGCAGTTATAACAGTAGAAACAAGCCATATCAATGTACACGAAACAGGTGCTTTAGAGGCAACAGGTCATAAGATTATTTATTGTAAATCAATTGGTGGTAAGATAGATATAAATAGTATTGAAAATACATTTAATAAATATGTAGATAACCATATGGTTTTACCTAAGGCACTATATTTAGCTAATGCGACAGAGCTTGGAGAAGCATATACATTAGATGAATTAAAGGAAATATCTAAAATTTGTAAAAAGCTTGGCTTATATTTCTTTATCGATGGCGCAAGATTACCTCAAGCTTTAGCTTCTATGAATTATACAATTAAAGATATTGCAGCTTTATGTGATATGTTTTATTTAGGTGGTACTAAATTAGGTCTTCCTTTTGGTGAATTATTAATTATTATTAATGATGAATTAAAAAATAATTTTAAATATTTAATTAAAAATAAATTAGGAATGCTAGCTAAAGGATTTGTTGGAGCTATTATGTTTATTTCCTATTTATCTGATGATTATTATTTAACCTTAGCCAAACAATCAATTTCTATGGCTGATATTTTAAGAAAAGAATTAAATGATTATCTTATTTATCCTAATACAACCAATCAGGTATTTTTAAAAATAACAAAAGATAAATATGAAAAAATAAAAGAAGATATTTCTTTTGAAATTTGGGAAAACAACAATGATAATTTAGTTATTAGATTAGTCACAGCATTTAATACAACAGAAGAAGATATTATTAATTCTATAAATATAATAAAGACAAAATAAAAATGGCATCACTGCCATTTTTATTCTGATAATGAGAAGTCTTGATCGAATTGAATTATAAATTCATATTGGTTAAATTTAGCTTTTATTTTATTTTTAATTTCATCAATAGTATTTAGTGGATTTAAATCATCAAAGGAAATTACTAAATCAAAATTTACAATCATTTTTGCTTCATCTAAATAAAAGCCATGGTTTTGTAATACTGAAGGATAATCCTTTAATATTTGATTTAATTCTTGTTTAATTTCTAATGATTTAGGATCATTGTTTTCTGCATAAACACCTATAGTCATTATCGTATTATATTTGTTAAACATTAAGCCTGATATATTTCTTTCTATTTCTTGGATTTCCTTTGCGGTTAAATTATCTGATACTGCAATATGAATAGAACCTATATTTTTATTATGTCCATAGCTGTTTAGTATTAAATCATACGCTCCTAAAACACCATTTATTTCATTAATATCTTTCTTTATGCTTTGAATAATTTCACTATCAAATCTATTTCCAATCATACTGGATAATGATTCCTTTAATACTTCAAATCCGCTTCTAATAATAAATATACCTATTATTATACCTAAATATCCTTCAACGTATATTTTAGCAGTATATGCTAATATAGCCCCAATTAGAGTAGATAATGATAATATAGAATCAAATAGGGCATCAGTACCAGAGGCCTTAAGTGCTTCACTATCTACCTTTTTACCTTGTAATCTAAAGAATAATCCAATTGCTACCTTAGCTAATATCGCAGCAGCAATGATTATTAAGGAATAAATTTGAAATTCAGGTAATGTATTATTTTTGAAATGATCAATAATAGAATTTATAGATTCGTATATAGCACTACCACCTGCAAATAATATTAACGCAGCGATTAAGGTAGAAGTAATATATTCGATTCTGCCATATCCATATGGATGTTTTTTATTTGGCCTTTTATTAGATAATTTAGTACCTATTATTGTTATTACACTACTTAGGGCATCTGTTAGATTATTTAGGGCATCCATAATAATTGATATTGATCCAGCAACAAATCCAACTAATGCCTTAAATCCAACTAATATTATGTTTCCTATGATTCCAATAATAGAAGTTTTAATAATTGTTTTTTCTCTATTTAACATAGCTATCACCTGATTTTATTATAGTAAATAAATATTTTATATTCAATGAAATATAATATTTGAATTAAATTACATAAAGTTATATAATTTGTTTTGTTAGAGGTTTTTTATGGATCCTATATTAATTATTGCTAACGTGTTATCGTTAATTGGTAATGCATTATTTACATTATCATCAATTTTAAAATCAAAAAAGAAAATATTATTATTTCAATCTTCTAATTATATATTTGCTATAATATCAGAAGCTATGACTAAGGCCTATAGTGGACTTGTTCAGGAGGCAACCTCACTAATTAGAAATATTGTATTATTATTTATTAAAACACCAACTAAGGCAGTTAAATTAATTATCTCTATTACAGCAGTAGTTGTTGCCGTAACTGTAGGCGTATTAATAAATATATTTGTTAGTGATAATGTTTGGTATGGATATTTACCTATATCTGGTACAATAGTTTATTCTACAGCAGTAATATTAGCATTTATGATTAATATGTCTGAAATAAAAGCGGAAATAGTTATTAAAGTTGGATTATTAATTAATTCGATTATTTGGTCCTTATATGGCTATTTTGTTATGTTATATCCAATAATGATTTTTAATATTATAACAATTATTTTATGTATTATATCCTTTATAAGAATTGCTGTTATATTAAAAAACGCAACGAAAGTATCACAAAATGATGAAATTGAGTCTCAATAAGAGACTTTTTTTTCTTTCTAAAATATGTTAAAATAATATAGAAATGTGAGGCCATTTTATGATTAAAATAGTTGTTGATTTAATGGGAGCTGATAATAGCCCTCAAGAATTAGTCAAAGGTGCAATTAAAGCTGCAAATGAAAATAAGGATTTATATTTATATTTATGTGGTCCTAAAGCTGAAATAGAGGCTGAATTAAATGCTTCAATAAATGATAATTTATGTATCGTAGATTGTAATGAAGCTATTACTAATTATGATAAGCCAGTTAAAGCTTTTAAAACAAAGCCTAATTCATCTTTAGTAAAGGGTTTAACTCTAACTAAGGAAAATGATGAAATAGAGGCCTTTGTATCTTGTGGTTCAACAGGCGCAGTATTAGTATCAAGTGTTTTCGTTTTAGGAAGAATTGGTAAGGTTAGACCAGCTCTATCTCCAATACTTGGTGGTAAGCATGAATTTTGTATTGTTGACTGTGGTGCTAATGTAGATACAAGAATAGATGAATTATTAGATTTTGCAAAAATGGGAAAAGCTTATATGGAAGCATCAGGAGTGAATAATCCTAAGATTGCATTATTATCAAATGGCGCAGAGCCTGGTAAAGGCAATGATTTAGTAAAAGAAGCATATAAAGCATTAAGTGAGATGGAAGGATATAATTTCATTGGTAATGTAGAGGGTAAAAATATATTAACCTCAGATGCTGATGTAATAGTATGTGATGGCTTTGCTGGAAATATAGCATTAAAAACAATTGAAGGTACAGCCCTAGCTATCGTTTCAGGCTTAATTGAATATGCTAAAAAGAATAATTGTATGGATGTAATTGGCAGTGCAGTAAATGATATCATGAATAAATTTGATTATAATACTAAAGGTGGAGCTGTAATGCTTGGTGTCAATAAGCTAGTAATAAAAGGACATGGGGCAGGAGTAGCTGAAACAGTTTATTCAATTATTAATCAAGCATACAAGCTTACTAAAAATGAGCTTATTAAAAAGATTAAGGATAATTTAAATGATTAAAAATATAGTTCATGATATTGAATTTTTAAAAATAAAATCATCTGATATGACTCTAGATGATAAATATATCATTGCTGATTTAAAGGATACATTATTATTTAATAAAACTAGATGTGTAGGTATGGCAGCTAATATGATTGGATACCATAAAAATGCTATTATTTTCGAAGATAAAAATGGCATGTATCAAATAATGCTAAATCCTATTATTTTAAAAAAAGAAGTTGAATATGAAATAGAAGAAGGCTGTCTATCCCTAACTGGTACAAGATTAACAAAGCGTTTTAAAAAAATAAAAGTAAAATATTTAGATGAATTTTATAGAGAAAGAATAAAAACATATATAGATTTTGAAGCTGAAATAATTCAACATGAAATTGATCATTTATTTGGAATAATAATATAAAGGGGGGATTATTATGAGCTTAAAGGATATTACCTTTTTTAAAAGTAATAAAAATATATCCTATGACCCATTAACTCAGGTCTTAACAAGAAAAACATTTATGGAGTACATGGAATCACTAGTTAATTCAAAAACTCCATTTACATTTTTCTTTTTTGACTTTGATGATTTTAAATCGATAAATGATGTTTTAGGACACAATGCAGGTGATGAGGCTTTAATCATTTGCGCAAAAAGATTTATCAGTGTTTTAGAAAAGCATGGCGGAGTTGTTGGAAGATATGGTGGAGATGAATTTATAGCTATTATTGAAAATCTAGAGGCTTACGAGGATGTTTGGAATATCGCTAGAGAAGTAAATGAGGTTATTAGAGAAGAAAACTCAATCGAAAACATCGGATTAGCACTTCCTGCTGGTAAATTTACAATAACATCAGGTATTGCAAGATATCCACTTGACGGAAATACTGTAGATGAAATATTAGATGTAAGTGATAAGGCATTATACAGAGGTAAGCAAAAGGGTAAAAATTGTTTTATTATTTATAATCATGCCTTACATAAAAATATTTTTAGTGATAGAGAAACAAGAAATTTAGATACTAAGGATTTAATAGATTATACATTTTTAACCTTAAATGATAAATCAAATTCTCTTGAAGATAATTTAAAACAAGCTTGTTCATTTATTTCCAAATATTTTGATGTAAATATTTTTTCTAAAAATTCTAAAAAGAAATTTGAAATTTTATATACAAACAATAAAATTACTGATGCAAAATATGTAGATGAAAAAGAATATTTAGATTTAAAATCTAGTGAAATTGATTCAATGATATTTATGTATATTAATAAGCTAGGCCCAAGACATAAGAAATTAAAGGAAGAATTTGAAAGTCAGGGTATACATGCTTCACTTTTAATTCCTTGTCAAACTAAAACAAAATTATATGGCTATTTTAGAGTAGATTCTAAATATGAAAGAATCTGGGCTAAGGAAGAAAAAATAGTATTTCAGGTAATATCTAATTTATATGCAGTTTTATTAGAATTTACAAATGGAAAATTTTAAGTTAATCACATAGTTCTTTAATAACTATGTTATAATAAAAATAATAAGGAAGGTGTTTATTATGAAATTTGTTATTACAATTGGCCGTGAATATGGTAGTGGTGGAAGATTTGTAGGAAAGCTTGTTGCAGAAAGATTAGGGATCCCTTTTTACGATAATGAATTATTAGTAAAAGCTGCAAAGGACTCAGGCTTAAGTGAAACTATATTTAAAAATTTTGATGAAAAGAAAGATGGCTTCTTAGGAAGCGGAATTGGTCTATATTCATACGATATGACTTTAAGCCAGAAGGTATTCTTAGCTCAATTTGATACTATAAAGAAAATTGCCGCAGAAGAATCATGCGTAATTGTAGGTAGATGTGCTGATTATGTATTAAAGGATTATCCTAATTTAGTATCAGTATTCGTCTGTGCACCTATGGGAGATAAAATTGATCGTGCAGTTAAGTATTATGGATTAAATCCTGATAAGGCTGAAAATTTAATTTATAAGCAAGATAAAAAGAGAAAGAGCTATTACAATTTCTATACAGATAGAGAATGGGGTAAGGCATCTAATTATGATTTATGTATCAACTCAAGAGTTGGTGTTGAATCAGCTGTAGATGCAATTGAGGCTTATGTTAGAAGAAGATTTGGCCTTAAGAAAGAAGATTAGTAATTATTTTGATTATGTTTTAAAATTTGGAATTAATATTAAAGAGTTTGATTATATTGAAATAGTTACTACCAGTTATATTGAAAAATATTTATCACTGTTAATTGAAAGATTAAAAATATATAACGCAAATATATTTATAACCTTCATTGATGGAGATGACTTAGAGGCAATAATAAATGGGGATTATAATACTTATATTGAAGATAAGGTTAGTATGTATCATATGCTAATCGAAAAGAAGTTCAAAAGATTAAGTATTATTTCCCCTTTTGTAATGCCTATAGCGAGAACTAAAAATGCGATAGAATATTTAAAACTTAATTATAAAATGCTATTTGTTAGAAACTATTTTTTAAAAAATCCTCATACTATTTTTCCTATTGCCAATGATTTGTGGGCTCATAAGCTTCAAATAAGTATAGAAGCATTGTGGGATTTGATATTTGATTATTCCTATAAAACATCTAATTTAGAATATTTTAAAGATGAATTATCTAATATGAATCTAAAGGCATTACATTTTAAAACAGAATTAGGAACTGATTTAATGGTAGGTATTCCTAATGAATCAAAGTTTTTAGGAAAGAAATGGAATAGCCAAGAAATTGAATATCAGCCAAATATTCCATGTCTTGAGGTATTTATATCTCCTGATAAATATAGGGTAGATGGAAAGCTTGTTTCATCTAAGCCACTTTATTATGCAGGCTTTTTAGTTAATAATTTTGAAATGGAATTTCAAAATGGCAAAATAATTAACCAAAAAGGTTTGGATGGAATACTAAAGCTAGATCCTTCATTATATTATTCAGGTGAGATTGCCCTAGTATTAGATTTTAATCCATTTTTATTTTATTCAACAATTATGGATGAAAACTCAGGCTGTCATTTAGCCCTAGGTAATGGCTATACTGAAGGAGCATTAGATACAGATAGAATTAATCATTCAAAATATCATATTGATTTAGTCTTTGGAACTAAGAATACAATTGTGTATGGTATTGATTCATTAGATAATGAAATATTATTAATGGAAAATGGTAAGCTTATAAGGAATGATTAATATGTATACTAAAGATATTCATTCAAATAAAGAAACAATTAAAGATGCCTTGTATGAATTAGAAGTAGGAATTAAAATAGCTAAGCGAGATAAAGATAAAATATTATGCTTAATTACAGGATATGGAAGTCATGGTACAAGCCATAGGATTAAAACAAAAATAGAAGAAAAGCTAGATGAGCTTTTAGAATTAAAAATAATTAAAGCTTGGATTAGAGGAAGTGAGTTAGATATTTTCAATTCTAAATATCAATCATTTCCAAATGCATATAATATTCCAGAAAAAGATAAAAATGATAAAAATCCAGGTGCAATTTATATCGCAGTATAGTATAAAAAATAGCGTATTTTGAATAAAACGTTTTCAAACAAATGAATTTTATTTGTAAAATTTGAAGAAAATAGATATTTGATATACAAAATTCGAAACTTTACTATAATACTCGAATATTATTTCGTTTAATCAAAAAATCAAAAAATTGTATGCGTGAAAGCAATAGTTTTTCGTTGACATTAGAACGTTTTTTTCATATAATAATGGAGTATATTTTAAAACCAGCACATGCTGGTAGAAAGGAGCTAATAGTGGCTAAACATACATTATCAGTATTAGTAAATAATCATATGGGTGTTTTATCTAGAGTCTCAGGTCTTTTCTCAAGACGTGGCTTTAGTATTGAGAGTTTATCTTCAGGAACTACTGAAAATAAAAAAGTTGCAAGAATGACTATTGTGGTTGACTGTGATACTATTGAGTTCAATCAAATTAAAAACCAACTTGCTAAGCTTATGGATGTTGTAGCAATCGAAGAAGCTAAGGATGATGATTCAGTTATGAGAGAGCTTGCCTTAATTAAAATTGATTGCCAAAGCGAAAAGCGTAGTCAAATTATGGAAATAGTTAATATCTTTAGAGCTCATGTTGTCGATGTTACTAATAGTTCTATGATTCTAGAAATTACTGGTGATAAGAGTAAGGTATCAGCTTTAATTTCTATGTTAGATGAGTTCGGCATCAAAGAAGTAATCCGAACAGGCGTAACTGCAATCGCAAGAGGCGAAAGCGAATTAAAAAATGCATTAGAATAATAAAAGAAATAAGAAAGAAAAAGGAGATTATTTAAAATGGCAGATGCAAGAATTTTTTATCAAAAAGATTGTGATTTAAACGTATTGAAAGGAAAGACAGTAGCTATCATTGGTTATGGTTCTCAAGGACATGCTCATGCATTAAATTTACATGATTCAGGAGTTCATTCAATTGTTGGTTTATATAAGGGATCTAAATCTTGGGCTAAAGCTGAAAAGCAAGGTTTAGAAGTTTATGAAACTGCAGAAGCAGTTAAAAAAGCTGATATCGTTATGATTTTAATTAACGATGAAAAGCAAGCTCAAATGTATGAAAATGATATTAAGCCTAACCTAAAGCCAGGTATGATGTTAATGTTCGCTCATGGTTTCGCAATTCATTTCAACCAAATCGTTCCACCAAAGGATATCGATGTTGCAATGATCGCACCTAAGGCTCCAGGTCATACAGTAAGAAGCGAATACCAAGCTGGTAAGGGTACTCCATGCTTAATCGCTGTTGAACAAGATGCAACAGGACATGCTTGGGAATTAGCTAAGGCATATGGTTTAGGTATCGGTGGTGCTAGAGCAGGTTTACTAGAAACTACATTCAAAACTGAAACTGAAACTGACTTATTCGGTGAGCAAGCAGTACTTTGTGGTGGTGTTTGTGCATTAATGCAAGCTGGTTTCGAAACATTAGTTGAAGCTGGTTATGACCCAAGAAATGCATACTTCGAGTGTGTACATGAAATGAAATTAATCGTTGATTTAATTTATCAATCAGGATTCTCTGGTATGAGATATTCAATTTCTAATACAGCTGAATATGGTGATTATATCACTGGTCCAAAGATTGTAACTGAAGACACTAAGAAAGCAATGAAGAAGATCTTATCTGATATCCAAGATGGTACATTCGCTAATGACTTCTTAACAGTAATGTCATCTTCAACTCGTCAAGCTAAGTTCAAAGCTTTACGTGAAAAAGCAGCTCAACATCCAGCAGAGAAGATTGGTGCTGAAATCAGAAAGCTATATAGCTGGAACAACGAAGACGATAAGTTAATCAATAACTAATATTTGTCTATATTTATTAAATAATTATACAAAAGTGGGAGCATTGATTGCTTTCCACTTTTGTCATATATATTAGGGGGTGTTTTTCTTGAAGATCAGTGTATTTGATTCGACTTTGAGAGACGGTGCCCAGGCAGAAGGAATAAGTTTTCTTGTCGGTGATAAAATAAAGGTTGCACAAGCACTTGATGAATTAGGAATTGATTTTATTGAAGCAGGAAATCCAGGTTCTAATAAAAAGGATTTGGAATTTTTTAAACAAGCTTCAGAAATTAAACTTAAGCATTCAAAACTTGTCGCATTTGGTAGTACTAGAAGATGTAATTCTTTAGCAGCATCAGATGCAAATTTAAATGCATTATTAGAAGCTGCGACTGAATATGTTTGTATATTTGGTAAGTCGTGGGATTTTCATGTCGAGAGTATAATCGGCACAACAAAAGAAGAAAATCTAAATATGATTTTTGATTCAATTTCTTTCCTTATTAAAAATGGAAAGAAGGTTTTCTATGATGCAGAGCATTTCTTTGATGGCTATAAGCATAACAAAGCTTATGCGATAGAAACATTAAAAACTGCTGAGGCTGCAGGAGCAGAAACTATTATTTTATGTGATACAAATGGTGGTACCTTCCCAGATGAAATGGTAGATATCATCAGTGAGGTAAAAAAGGAAATTAAAGCTCCTTTAGGAATTCATGCACATAATGATTCTGGTATGGCTGTTGCTTGTAGTGTCTTATCAGTAGTTGCAGGCTGTAATCAAGTTCAAGGAACATTCCTTGGCTATGGTGAACGCTGTGGTAATGCAAATTTAGCAGCAATTATAGCGAACCTAGAGCTTAAAAAAGGTATAAAGTGCTTGCCGGATGGAAATTTATGTAAGCTTACTCCAATTGCTAAAATAATTGCAGAAATATCTAATTTTAAATTAGAGTCTAATCTGCCTTATGTAGGCTCATCTGCATTCGCTCATAAAGCAGGAATGCATATTGATGGCGTATATAAAAATCCTAAATCATTTGAGCATGTTTCACCTGATTTAGTTGGTAACGAAAGAAAATTCTTAATTAGTGAGGTTGCAGGAAAATCAACTGTATTAGCTAAGATAAATAAAGTTTATCCTGATGTTAAGAAAAATGATCCAAGATTATCACTAATAATTGATACTATAAAGAATCTGGAATATGGTGGATATCAATTTGATGGTGCCGATGCTTCATTTGAACTTATTGTTCATAAAGCATTTGGTAATTTCAAGCCATTCTTTGAGGTGAAAAACTTCAAAACAATTGGTGAGGGTCCATCACATTCTAACGAATTTAGTGCGTCAGCATTAATTAATGTTATAGTCGAAGATACAGAAGAGGTTACAGGTGCTAACGGAGATGGTCCAGTTGATGCCTTAAATAAAGCATTAAGAAAGGCAATTGGAAAATTCTATCCTATTCTAAATAGGGTATCACTTGCTGATTATAAGGTTCGTATCCTAGATGGTAAAGAAGCAGCTACTGCTGCAAAAACAAGAGTTATTATTGAATCAACTGATGGTAAGAGAAGCTGGTCAACAGTTGGTGTTTCAAAGGATATTATTGAAGCATCATTTAAAGCATTAATTGATTCTATTGAATACATATTATATAAGGAGAATAATTAGTTATGGGAATGACAATGACACAAAAAATCCTAGCAGCTCATGCAGGATTAAAAGAAGTAACTGCTGGTCAATTAATTACTTGTAAGCTAGATTTAGTACATGGTAATGATATTACTACACCAGTTGCAGTAAATGTATTTAAGAATATTCATGTTAATGAAGTATTTGATAAGAACAAGGTTTCAATTGTTCCTGACCATTTTGTTCCTAACAAGGATATTAAGTCAGCTGAGCAATGTAAATATATTAGAGAATTTGCAAGAGAAAAAGGCGTTGTAAATTTCTTTGAAGTTGGTCAGATGGGTATTGAGCATGCCTTGCTTCCTGAAAAAGGATTAGTAGTTTCAGGCGATGTTGTTATCGGTGCTGACTCTCACACTTGTACATATGGTGCACTTGGTGCGTTCTCAACAGGTGTTGGTTCTACAGATATGGCTGTAGGTATGGCAACTGGTGAAGCATGGTTCAAGGTACCTTCTGCAATTAAATTTAACTTAATTGGTAAATTAAATAAGGATTGTAGTGGTAAGGATGTAATCTTACACATCATCGGTATGATTGGTGTAGATGGTGCATTATATAAATCAATGGAATTCTCAGGACCTGGTCTTAAGAATTTAACAATGGATTCAAGATTATGTATGGCAAATATGGCTATTGAGGCTGGTGCTAAAAATGGTATCTTTGCTGTAGATGAATTAACATTAGAATATTGTAAAAATCATTCAAAGAAGACTCCTGTAGTTTATGAAGCAGATGCCGATGCTAAATATGATGCAGTATATGATATCGATTTAGCAACAATTCGTCCTACAGTTGCATTCCCACATCTACCTGAAAATACAAAGACAGTAGATGAGATTGGTGAAAAAGAAGTTAAGATTGATCAAGTAGTAATCGGTTCTTGTACAAATGGTCGTATGGAAGACTTAAGAATCGCAAGAGATATCTTAAAGGGTAAGAATGTTGATTCTACAGTTAGAGCAATCATTATTCCTGGTACTCAAAAGATTTATTTAGAAGCAATCGCTGAAGGCATTATTCAAGATTTAGTTGAAGCAGGTTGTGCTGTATCAACTCCAACTTGTGGTCCATGTCTTGGTGGTTATATGGGTATATTAGCTGCTGGTGAAAGATGTGTTTCTACAACTAACAGAAACTTTGTTGGTCGTATGGGACATGTTGATTCTGAGGTTTATCTTGCATCTCCTGCAACAGCCGCAGCATCAGCATTAACAGGATATATTACAAATCCTGATAAATATGTGGAGGTAAAGTAAGATGAATGCTAAAGGTAAAGTATTTAAATATGGCGCAGATATCGATACAGATGTAATTATTCCTGCTAGATATCTTAATACATCAGTTCCTGCTGAACTTGCAAAGCACTGTATGGAGGATTCAAAGCAAGATATTAATGCTGGCTTAGCACCATTCTCACAAAGAGTAACTCCAGGTGCTATTATGGTAGCAGATAAGAACTTCGGATGTGGTTCTTCAAGAGAGCATGCACCTATAGCTATTAAGGCTTGTGGTGTATCTTGTGTTATTGCAAAGACATTCGCAAGAATTTTCTATAGAAACTCAATTAACATTGGTTTACCTATTCTTGAATGTCCTGAAGCAGTTGAAAATATTAATGATGGTGATACTGTATCAGTTAATTTTGATACTGGTGTTATTAAGAATGAGACAACTGGTAAGGAATTCCAAGCTCAACCATTCCCACCATTCATGCAAGAAATCATTAAGTGTGGTGGCTTAATTAATAAGATTAATAAAAAGTTTGATGAGGAGAATAAGTAAAATGGCAAAGAAAACTTTTAATATCGTAACATTACCTGGTGATGGTATTGGTCCTGATATCGTAAAACAAGCTGTAAAAGTAATCAATAGAATTGGTGAAATCTATGGCTATACATTTAATATTACAGAAAAGAGAATGGGCGGTATCGCTATTGATATGGATGGCTGCTCACTTCCTCAAGATACAATTGATGCTGCATTAGCATCTGATGCAGTATTACTAGGAGCTGTTGGTGGTCCTAAGTGGGATAATCTACCTAATGGTGACCGTCCTGAAAAAGGTCTTTTAGGTATTCGTGGAGCTTTAAAGCTTTATGCTAACTTAAGACCTGCAGTTTTATATCCACAATTACAACATACTTCACCATTAAAGGCTGAAATCATTGGTGAAGGCTTAGATATCTTAGTTGTTCGTGAATTAACTGGTGGTATGTATTTTGGTGAGAAGGCTAATTCTCCTAAATTCAACCCTGAAAATCCTGATTGTTGGGCTTCAGATTTAGAAAAATATTCAGTATTTGAAATTGAAAGAATTTTAAAGACTGGTTTTGATGCAGCAAGAAAGAGAAATCATAAATTATGCTGTGTTCATAAGGCAAACGTACTTGAATCTTCAAGATTATGGAGAGCAGTATTTGATAGAGTAAAGAAGGATTATCCAGATGTTGAAACATCAGAAATGTATGTTGATAATGCAGCAATGCAATTAGTTAGAAATCCAAGACAATTTGACGTTATCGTTACATCAAATATCTTTGGTGATATCTTAACTGATGAAGCTTCACAAGTTGCTGGTTCAATTGGTATGTTAGCATCTGCATCTTTAGGTGCAGGTACACTTGGCTTATATGAGCCAATCCATGGTTCAGCTCCAGATATCGCTGGGAAGAATTTAGCTAACCCTCTTGCAACTATCCTTTCAGTTCCAATGATGTTTAGATATTCATTAGGCTTAATGAAGGAAGCAGACGCAATTGATAAGGCAGTTATGGATGTATTAAATGCTGGTTATAGAACTGGTGATATCTTCAATAAGGATTTAGACGATGCTTCTAAGAAGGTCGGAACAGAAGAAATGGGAGACCTTGTTGTTAAGGCATTAAAGTAATTTAAAAAAAATATTAATTTTGGAGGTTCATATGAAAAGTGATGTAGTTAAAAAAAGACCTGAAATGGTTCCTAATAGATCATTATTTAAGGCATTAGGATTTACTGATGAAGAAATCGAAAGACCATTAATTGGTGTAGTATGTGCTAAAAGTGACATTGTTCCAGGACATGCTCATCTAGATAAAATTGCAGAAGCTGTTAAAACTGGTATTTTAATGGCTGGAGGTACACCTATCGTGGTACCTGCAATTGGTGTATGTGATGGTATCGCTATGGGCCATGAGGGAATGAAATATTCATTAGTAACTAGAGAATTAATCGCAGATAGTACTGAATGTATGGCAAGAGCTCACGCATTTGATGGATTAGTATTAATCCCTAACTGTGATAAGATTGTTCCTGGTATGCTAATGGGTGCATGTAGATTAAACCTACCTACAATCGTTTGTTCAGGTGGACCTATGCTTGCAGGTAGAGTAAATGGTCAAAAGACTTCATTATCTTCTACATTTGAAGCAGTTGGTAAATATTTATCTGGTAAAATCACAGAAGAAGAATTACAAGAATATGAAGATCATTCTTGTCCTGGCTGTGGTTCTTGCTCAGGTATGTATACAGCTAACTCAATGAATTGTATGTGTGAGGTTTTAGGTATTGCACTTCCTGGTCATGGTACTATTCCTGCAGTATACGCAGATAGAATTAGATTAGCTAAGCACACTGGTATGAAAATCATGGACTTAGTTAAAAATAATGTAAAAATTAGAGATATTATTAATGAAAAATCATTAAGAAATGCACTAACTATGGATATGGCACTTGGTTGTTCAACTAATACAATGCTTCATTTACCTGCAATTGCACATGAAGCTGGTGTAAATATCAATTTAGATATGGCAAATGAGATTTCAGAACATACTCCTAATTTATGTCACCTAGCTCCTGCTGGTCATACTTATATGGAAGACTTAAATGAAGCTGGTGGAATTCAAGCAGTTATGAAAGAAATTTCTAAGATTGATGGTGCATTAAACTTAGATTTATTAACTGTTACAGGTAAAACAATAAGAGAAAATATTGCGAAAGCATATAATAAAAATCCTGAAATTATTAGAACAATTGATAATGCATATTCTAAGATTGGTGGAATTGCAGTATTAAAAGGAAATTTAGCACTAAATGGTTGCGTTGTTAAACGTGGTGCAGTAGCTCCTGAAATGTTAAGACATACAGGTCCTGCAAAATGCTTTAATTCTGAAGAAGAAGCAATTGCTGCAATCGATGGTGGAAAAATCCAAAAGGGTGATGTTGTTGTAATTCGTTATGAAGGTCCTAAGGGTGGTCCTGGTATGAGAGAAATGCTAGCTCCTACATCTAGAATTGCTGGTATGGGTCTTGATAAGGATTGTGCATTAATCACTGATGGTAGATTCTCTGGTGCTACACGTGGCGCATCAATCGGTCACGTTTCACCTGAAGCAGCTGAAGGCGGATTAATTGGTCTAGTAGAAGACGGAGATATGATTGAAATTGATATTATTGGTTGTAAGATTAACCTATTAGTATCTGATGAAGAAATTGAAAAACGTAAAAAGAATTTCAAAATGGTATTAAAGCCAGTTACAGGATATTTATCTAGATATAGAAAGCTTGTAACTTCAGCATCAACAGGTGCTATTTTTGAAGATTAATTAGGTAGGTGAGATTTATGAAACTTAATGGTTCACAAATCATAGTAGAATGTTTAGTAGAACAAGGTGTTGATACTATCTTTGGTTATCCAGGTGGTGCAGTATTAAATATCTACGATGAACTATATAAAAATCAAGATAGAATTAGACATATTTTGACAAGCCATGAGCAAGGTGCATCTCATGCAGCTGATGGTTATGCAAGATCAACAGGTAAGGTAGGTGTAGTTTTAGCTACATCAGGTCCTGGTGCTACAAATTTAGTAACAGGTATTGCAACAGCATATATGGATTCAGTTCCTGTAGTTGCAATCACTGGTAACGTACCTACATCATTACTTGGTAAGGATTCGTTCCAAGAGGTTGATATTGCTGGTATTACTATGCCTATTACTAAGCATAATTATATTGTTAAGGATGTAAAAAAATTAGCTGAAACAATTAGAGAAGCATTCCAAATTGCAAGATCAGGTAGACCTGGTCCAGTTCTAATTGATATTCCAAAGGATGTTACTGCAGCAGTTACAGATTATGAACCAGTTAAAATTGATTTAACAAAGCCAGTTAAAATTTTACCTGAAATTTCAGAAGACAAAATTAAACAAGTAGCTGAAATGATTATGGCAGCTAAAAAGCCATTTATTTATGCTGGTGGAGGAATTATTAAGAGTAATTCATCTAAAGAATTAAATGAGTTTGCAACAAAATTAGATATTCCTACAGCTACATCTTTAATGGGTATTGGCGCATTTGATCAAGCTAATAAATTATCAACAGGCTTAATTGGTATGCATGGTACAGTTGCATCTAACAAATGTGTAGTTGAATGTGACCTATTATTAGCACTTGGTGTTAGATTCTCAGACCGCGTATTATCAAATCACAAGCATTTTGCTGAAAATGCCAAAATCATTCATGTAGATGTTGATCAAGCTGAAATTGATAAGAATATTAAAGACGATGTAAGCCTAGTTATGGATTTAAAGGATTTCTTCTTAAGAGTATCAAAATATATTACTGAAAAGAAAAATCCTATTTGGTTAGCCCTTGTTGAATCATGGAAGAATATATTTACTGAAAACCAAGTATCTTCAAGCTTAAAGCCTAGATATTTTATGGAAGCAATAAACGAAGTAACAAAGGGTGATTGCTTTATCACAACTGAGGTAGGACAACATCAATTATGGGCAGCTCAATATTTTACATATAGAGAACCAAAGAGACTAATCACATCTGGTGGTTTAGGAACAATGGGATTCGGCTTAGGTGCTTCAATTGGTACTCAAGTTGGTAATCCAAATTCTTATGTATTTAATATTGCTGGTGATGGTTCATTTAGAATGAATATGAATGAATTATTAACATGTGCTAAATATAATTTACCAGTATGCGTAGTTATTGCAAATAATGGTGTACTTGGTATGGTTAGACAATGGCAAACTGCGTTCTACGATAAGCGTTATAGCCAAACTAATCTAGATACAGTTATTAATTACGAATATCTAGCAAAGGGCTTAGGTGTTGATTATTATTATGCTTCAACAAGAGCTGAATATAAAAAGGCAGTTGAAGAGGTTGTAAAAAATAGAAGACCAGCTATTATTAACGCAATCGTTGATACAGATGAAAAGGTATTACCAATGGTTGCTCCTGGTAAGCCAATTGACGATATAATGTTAAAGTAAAAATGTTAGGAAATGATGTTAAAATCATTTCCTTTTTTTCGCAAAAATTATATAATAATATTTGTAGTATTATTGTTCTTTTAGGAGTGTGTTACAATGAATTTGATTGCATCAATACTTGCAATATCAATAGCAATGGTTCTATATATCGCTTTAATTGAAATTTTTGCGGTTTTATTTAGAATTACAGGCTTAACAAAAGAAAAATCTAAATTTCAGGTAATTTCAATGTTTACCTGTGCTGGTTATACAACAAGTGAATCTGAAATTATTACGACAAATAGATTAAGAAGACGTCTTGCTATTGCATGTATGCTATCTGGTAACATTTTTAATGTATTAATTATTTCCTTAATTATTAACTTGATTTCATCTATTTCAGTTGAAGGCTTCCAACAGGAACAATTAATATGGACATTTGTAATCTTAGGCTCAATGCTAGCAATAATCCTATTTTCTAAAATACCTTTTATTTCAAGAACATATGAAAAAATTATCGAAAGCTTAGGAAGAAAATTATTCAATAAACATGATAATGCTAATATCCTAACAATGCTTGATTCATATGATAATGATGCGATAGTAGAAATATATATAAATAATATTCCTGATATTTTAGCTAATAAAACATTAATTGAATCTAATTTTAAAGCTACATATAATTTGAATATTTTAATGCTAAAAAGAGGCAATAGAACTATTGAAATAACTAAGGATACAGTTATCCAAAACAAAGATCAAATAATTGTATTTGGTAAAAAACAGGTTATAAAAGATTTATTTACATATAAAATTGATGAAAAGTACGAAGAAGAAATTATTAATGTTAATAAAGAAAATATTTTAACATTAATTGATAATTATGGTAGTGACGCTATGGCAGAAATTGAAATCCATAGATTGCCAGAAATATTAAATAATAAAAATCTATCAGAATCAGTAATTAAAACAACATATAATTTGAATGTATTGATGATAAAAAGAGATGATTTACCTGTACCTGTAACAAAGGATAGTATAATAAAGGAAAATGATACAATTGTCGTTTTCGGTAATTATGTAAGTATAAAAAAGATCTTCATTGAAAATCAAATTGAAGATGAAACAAAATAATTAGGAGACATATTTATGAATAATTTCTTAGATAACACTAAAATTTCATCATTCTTTAAAGATTTTTCTATTAAATCTTTAAATGATTTTTCTAATAAATATTATCTAAGCGATTATGTAAAACCTAATAATAAAATTCAAACTTATGAAATCCAATCATTAATTGATAATGTATCAGATAATGGTGGAGGACTATTAATTATAGATGGCACTTATTATACAGGTGCCCTTTATTTTAAACAAAATGTTAATTTGTATATTGAAAAAAATGCATCTATTATCGGTAGCGATAATATAAATGATTATCCATTAGAATACACAAGAATAGAAGGAGAAAGTGGATATTATTATCCCGCTTTATTAAATTTTATTGGTTTATCAAATATTCAAATATTTGGTGAAGGAATAATAGATGGCAATGGATATAAATCTTGGAGTGCATTTTGGTCAAGATACACTTGGAATAAGGATTGTAAAAATAAAGATGAACAAAGACCAAGATTATTGTATCTATCTAATTCAAATAATATAATTATTAATGGCTTAAATATTAAAAATTCATCATTTTGGAGTATTCATTTATATAAATCATCATTTATTAAATTAATGAATTTAAATATACATTCTCCAGAAACTCCAGTTAAAGCTCCATCTACTGATGGAATTGATGTAGATTATTGTTCTAATATTTTAATTAAAAATAATTATTTTGATGTTAATGATGATGCAATAAGCCTAAAGGGTGGAAAAGGACCTTACGCAGATTTAGATTTCCATAATGGTATTAATGAATACATTATTATCGAAAATAATGAATTTGCTTTCTGTCATTCATGTTTAACACTAGGTAGTGAAGCAATACAGTGTAAGGATATTATTTTTAGAGATTCTAAAACAACTAAATCTAATAATGTATTATGGTGTAAGATGAGACCTGATACACCTCAAATTTATGAAAATATAATAGTAGATAATATTACAGGCTATTCTAAAGCATTAATCTATGTTTATCCTTGGACTCAATTTTTTGATTTAAAGGGAAGAAAGGACAAGCCTATAAACATAGTAAGAAATTTAAAAATATCTAATATTAAATTAAAATGTGATAATTATTTTAAAATAACTAAATCTAATCAATATATTTTAAAAGATTTTGAATTTAAAAATTTGAATATTCAATGCTTAGTATCAGGCTATGATGAAAATAAAGTAGATAATATTAGTATTGATAATGTTAATGTAAAAGAAGAATATCCTAATTTAGATAAAATGCTTGAGGAAGTAAGAAAAAGATTTAAAGAAGAGCATATTAAGCAAATTGGTAATTATCCAAAGCCATTAATTTCAATTTCTAATGCTTATAATGGCACATGGTTAGAGCATGTATATGATTCTATAATGTATGGAAACTTATATAACGACTTTTCTATCGCTACTAACACAATTAATGCCTTTTTGGATTTAAGCCTTCCAAATGGCTTAATTCCATATTCTATAAAAGCATCTGGTGAGGTGGGGTATTCTCAAATCCAAGAATGTGTATCCTTCGCAAGACTTGGATTTATGGTATATGAAAAAACTAATGATTTAGAATTATTAAAAAAGCTTTATGCTAAATCTATAGCTTATGTTGATTTCTTATATAAATATCGAATGACTATGAATAAAGGCCTTGTTGAAATGTTTGTAGGATATGATACAGGTCATGATAATAGTGGAAGATTAGATGGTTTAAAATATAAACAGAATTATGTTAAAAATAATATTAAGCAAAATGCTTTCATTAAGCCTGATGATGATCCTATTATCGCAGTTGACATGAATTGTAATTTATATATGACATTAGATACAATTCTAAAAATGGCAGTAATATTAAATGATTCAAATAATATTTCTAAATATGAAAAATTAAAAAGAGATTTAAAAAGAAGATTATTTGAAGAATGCTATGACGAAGAAAAAGCATATTTCTTCGATGTAGATAAGAACGGGAAAAGATATTATTATTCTTCAACAATTTTCCATTTATTCCAAGAAAGAGTATTAGATAAGAAAATTGATAAGGATATAATTGATAAGATATATAAATTACATATCAAAAATGAAAATGAATTTTGGACTAATTATCCATTCCCTTCTATGGCTATAAATGATAAATCTTGGAAAGAACATAAAATGCCTAATTCCTGGGGATATTATAGTCAATCGCTAATTGCCCTTAGATGCTCACTATGGATGGATTATTATGGGTATGCTAAGGATTATGATTTTATTTTATATAAATGGTTAGATAGATTTGTAAAAGAATATGATAATAATCCATTCCCTCAAGAAATAGATCCGATAACTGGTGAAAGTAGTGGGGCATCACTAGGATATTCAACATCTTTATTATTATTTATGTATGCAATAAAAAGATTAAAGTTATTAAAATCTAATGAAATAATTACATCTTTTTAAGAAAATTATAAAAAATTAAACTTTTTTAAAACTTTTTTCCAAAATTTTTGTTTTTTCTGTCTATGTTTTATATAGAGGATATAAATTGCTAGGCCCTAGTGCTTAGCTTTTTTATATTCTCTAGAAAGACGAGGAATATAAACATGACATTAAAAAGAATTGGTTTAACAGATTATTATTTTAAGGAGCTAGTTAAGAGTCGACCGGATTATTTATTATTCTTAATTAATAATATTTGTAATCTAAATTTAAAATTAGAGGATATTAAATTTGAAGATGTAGAAGAAAGAGATTCTATTACTTTTAAAACAATATCCTATGATATTAAAATAATATCAGGTGATGTAAGTATCGATGTAGAGGCACAAAAAAATATTGTTAATAATGAAAAGAATGAAAATGGTGAATACACCTATGATATTAATAGAGCCATTTATTATTTAACTATGCTACATTCTGCTTCATATAGATATAAGGAAGCAGGATATGTAAATAAGAAATCATTTGTAATATTTATTTTTAATTATGATATCCCAGGTAATGATTCTATTCAAAGAATAAATTTACATAATAATTCAACAAATGTAGAATATGATGATTTAAATATTTATTTTGTTAGCCTTGAAAAAATTAATACAAATAGTAAAATAGAATTAGAAAGAGCTTTAAAATTATTATCTGATAAGGATATAACAAAATACGAAAAAGATAAATCAGAAATTATAAAGGAGGCGGCTTTGATGTTAAAAGGATATGACGAATCAGAAAGAGCTATCATTATGGAAATGAATAGAAAAAGAGAAGATTTTGAAAGAAGACATCAGTTACATTTTGCTGAAGAAAAAGGCAAAGCTGAAGGTGCTTCTGAGAATTTAGTTAATAACATTAAGACAATGCATTCAAATGGTTTTGATGCTGAAACTATAGCTAAAGCATTAAGCCTTGATATTGAATTTGTGAAAGAAGTATTATCTAAATAAATTCATATTAAACAAAATAAAAAGCAATATCCGCTTGTGATATTGCTTTTATTGCTATTATTGATTTTTAATTGCGTTATTTAATGCAGATATTAATGCATAAATAGAAGCACAAATAATATCATCATGAATACCAGTTCCCCAATATTCTTTATCTTTAAATTTAACAGATACATATGCAGCAGCTTCAGCCTTAGAAGTAGATTCTAAGTTATGCTCAACATAATTTGTTAATTCATAATCAAGCTTGTAGCATTCCTTAATTGCATTACTTACTGCATCAAGTCTACCCTTACCATCAGCTAGTGTATTGTTAATCTTACCTTCGTATTTAGTTGATAGCATTACCTTAAATACTTCACCCTCACGAATGAAATGATATTCATTTAATTCAAGTGGTGATTTTAAATTAACAAAATGCTCTAGGAAGATTGATTGAACCTCATTAGGTGTTAATTCCTTATGCTCCTTATCAGAAACATCTTTTACTAAATAACCTACAGTTTCTCTCATCTTTTGAGGAATATCTAGACCGAAATTAGTTTCTAGGATATAACAAATTCCACCTTTACCAGATTGTGAATTTATTCTAATTACATCTGCGCTATATTCTCTTGATACATCTTTTGGATCAAGTGGTAAATATGGAACAGTCCAAGTTTTAAGATTATTTGCTTTATGATATTTGATACCCTTTGATATTGCATCTTGGTGAGAACCAGAGAATGCTGCAAATACGAATTTACCTGAATATGGTTGTCTATCATTAACCTTCATTTCAGTTACTGATTCATATAATTTAATAATATCTGGCATATTAGAAAAATCAAGAAGTGGATCTACTCCATGAGTAAACATGTTAAGAGCCAAAGTAATAACATCAACATTACCTGTTCTTTCACCATTTCCAAATAATGTACCTTCAACTCTATCAGCTCCTGCAAGCATACCAAGCTCTGCATCAGCAATACCAGTACCACGGTCATTATGTGGATGTAGAGAAATTAAAATAGATTCTCTATTATGTACATTTTTTGAAATATATTCAACTTGAGAAGCATAAACATGTGGTAATGACATTTCAACTGTTGCAGGAAGATTTAAAATTAGTTTTCTTTCTGATGTTGGCTTGAATACATCAACAACTGCATTACATACCTCAAGTGCATAATCCATTTCAGTACCTGTAAATGATTCAGGTGAATATTCAAATAAGAAATTACCTTTAGTTTCATTAGCTAAATCTACAAGCATTTTAGCTCCTTCAACTGCAATTTCAAGAATTTCTTCTTTAGATTTTTTGAAAACCTGTTCTCTTTGTGCTAAAGAAGTAGAATTATATAAATGCACGATAGCTCTCTTACAGCCCTCTAGTGCTTTAAATGTTTTCCTAATAATATGAGGTCTTGCTTGAGTTAATACCTGAATAGTTACATCATCAGGAATTAAATCACCATCGATTAAAGTTCTTAAAAACTCGTATTCAGTTTCAGAAGCAGCAGGGAAGCCAACTTCAATCTCTTTAAAACCGATGTTAACTAATAGCTTGAAGAATTCTACCTTTTGATCTAAGCTCATTGGTTTGATGAGCGATTGATTACCATCTCTTAAATCAACACTACACCAAATTGGCGCATGATCAATATATTCTTTGTTTACCCAATCAGTACATTTTACTGGTGGCATGAAATAGCCTCTAGAATATTTTTCAAATCCCTTCATATTTATACCTCCGATTCTTAATTAATAATCTAAATTATTATAACAAAAAATAGAATAGTAGTCAATTTTTCTAATTAAAGTTTTGCTAATATTAAAAATTATAATTTTTATTTTACATTTTAGACTATTTTAAGAATTAAAACACTTACATATCATTTTTGATAATTTTATGATATAATTAAATGTATTTTATTTTTAAGTGGTGGTGATATTGTGGAAGATAAAAAAGCATTAAACGAAATACCATATTTTAAGCGATTATTAATGCTATGCCTATTGTTCTTTAAATTAGGTATCGTTAATTTTGGTGGGGGATATGCACTATTACCACTATTATCAAGAGAATTAGTAGAAAAAAGAGGTTGGACTACAGATACAGAGCTTGCTGATTATTATGCAGTAGGCCAGTGTACACCAGGAGCTATTGCAGTAAATGTTTCTACATTTATTGGATATAAGGTTTGTGGTATCTTAGGTGGTATACTTGCCACTATATCATTTGTATTTCCTGCATTTTTAATTATATTTGTTATCGCTACTGTATTAACTAATTTTAATGACAATCCATTTGTTGTTAATGCACTTGCTGGTATTAATGTTGTAGTATTTATATTAATATTATCAGCAATATTTAAGCTATCTAAAAAATCAATTGTTGATATTTGGGGAATAATCATTGCAGCTTTAGTTACGGTTTTATCTATCTTTGTTAAGGCAATTCCATTATATGCTTATGTTATTGCTGCAGCATTTTTAGGCCTATTAATTAATATCATTAAAGAAAAGAGATTTAATGCTAAATATAGAGTTAAGCCAGAAGCTATAACAGAGCCTAAAGCTGATGAAAATGTAGAACAAAAAGAAAAAATAGAAGAAAATAAAGAAGTAAAATCAAATGATAAATTAACTAAAAAAGATTTATTAATGTTCTTTTCTGGCCTTCTTGTTGGTTTAATATCAGGTCTTATTGGATGTATAAGCTTAATATTTATTAAAAACAAAAAATATCGTAATGGTTTAATTGTTACATCATTTTTCTGGTTAATTATTGCAATATGCTTAATTGTATCATTGATAACTAATAATTACATTTATTTTGATATTTATTTTAATTTCTTTAGAATAGGAGCTTGTGCCTTTGGTGGAGGTCTAGCAACATTCCCATTCTTACAGGAACTAGGAGAGACTACAGGCTGGTTTACAGGAGAAGAATTAACTGCAATGCTTGCTGTATCTGAATCAACTCCAGGTGCTATGGGAATTAATATGTCTACTTATGTAGGCTATACAGTAACACTAAATGCTTACAACCACAACTATTTCTTAGCATTTTTAGGAAGTACTATTTCAACACTAGGATTAGTATCTCCATCTATTATTGTTATTTTAATTGTTTCATTATTTTTACAAAAATTTAATTCTAATAAATATGTAGCTTGGATATTCTATGGACTTCGTGCAGCATCAATTGGTTTGATTTGTGCTGCTGCATATTCAGTATTACAGGTATCAATCTTTGGAGTAGTAGATCCTTTAGCAGAGGCTAAGACACATTATGATTTGATATCAGCATTTAATGCTACAAAGGATTATTTTAGTGTTAATTCAGGTGCTAATTTCTTTAGCGTAATTTATCAATATTTAAAATTCCTATTAGATTTTAAAGCATTAGCTGTTGCTTTAATATTTGGTATTTTAGTATTTAAATTAAAAAAACACCCAGTTGTATATATCGCTTTAGGTGCAGTAGTAGGTATAATACTTCAAATGGGTAATGTTAGTTTGTAGAGGTTTTTATGAGTGTATTAAAATGTGAAGATATAAGCTTTTCTTTTGGTAATAGAGTAATATTAGAGGATGCTTCATTTGTAATGAATAAGGGCGAGCATATCGCTTTAATAGGTTTAAATGGTGAAGGTAAATCAACATTTATTAAGGTTATTACAGGTGAATTATCACCAGATAATGGAAAAATAGAATGGGCGAGACATACTACAACAGGCTATCTTGACCAATATACAACACTAGAAGCAGGAAAAACCATTAGAGATATTCTAAAAAGTGCATTTAATGAAATGTATAAGCTAGAAGAAGAAATGAATTCTTTATATGAAAATATGGCTAATATGTCTGAAGATGCAATGAATAAGGCTATGGAGGATGCAGGAGAGATTGCATCAACACTTGAATCTGCAGGCTTTTATTCAATCGATTCAACAGTTGAAGAGGTTGCCTACGGCCTAGGTCTTGGTGATATTGGACTAGATCACGATGTATCAAACCTATCAGGTGGACAAAGAAGTAAGGTATTATTAACAAAATTAATATTAGAAAAACCTATGATTTTAATTTTAGATGAGCCAACAAACTTCTTAGATGAGGAACAAATTAATTGGCTAGCTGATTATTTAATTAATTACGAAAATGCATTTTTATTAGTATCACATGATGTACCATTCTTAAATAGAGTAACTAATGTTACATATCATATGGAAGATGGTACATTAACAAGATATGCAGGCTCATATGATGATTTCATGAGAATGTATGAAATTGAAAAAAGAAATCAAAATATAGCTTATGAAAAACAACAAAAGGAAATAAAGGACTTAAAAGAATTTATTGCTAAAAATAAAGCTAGAGTTGCAACAACTGATTTAGCTAAATCAAGACAAAGAAGATTAGATAAAATGGAAATCATCGATAAGGCTAAAGAGGTTATTAAACCTACATTTAAATTTAAGGAATGTGGTGCTTCAGGTAAATTTGTTTTTGTTGCTGATAATTTAGTAATTGGTTATAATTCACCTTTATCTAAGCCTATTTCATTTATGATTGAACGTGGACAAAAGGTTGCAATAAAGGGGGCTAATGGTATTGGTAAATCAACATTACTAAAAACATTATTAGGTGAATTAAAGCCTTTATCTGGATCTTGTACAAGAGATTATAATATTCATTATGGATATTTTAAGCAAGAAGAGGAATATGACAAGGTAACAGCCCTAGACGAGGTATGGAATATGTATCCTGCCATGACTAATGCTGAGGTTAGAGGTGCATTAGCATCTTGTGGCTTAACAAGAGAAAAGATTGAATCTTTAATGATAGTATTATCTGGTGGTGAGGCAGCAAAGGTAAGACTTTGTAAAATAATGCTAATGGAATGTAATACATTAGTATTAGACGAACCAACAAACCACCTAGATGTATATGCTAAGGAATCATTAAAGGAAGCCTTAAAGGCATTTAAGGGTACAATAGTATTAGTATGCCATGAGCCTGATTTTTATTCTGATATAGTAACAAATATCTTTAATGCAGAAGAATGGACAACAAAGATTTTATAATATAGGTAAAATATATGCTTATTAGAAACGCGACACCAAATGATGCAAAGAGAATAAGAGAAATATATGAATATTATGTTAATAATACTGCAATAACTTTTGATTATGATGTTCCAACAGTAGATGATTTTGTAGAATCAATTATTAAAATTAGCAATAATTTTCCATATCTAGTTATAGAAGATAATGGCTATATAGTTGGATATTCATATGCAAATTATTTTAAGCCTAGAAAAGCATATATGCATACATGCGAGGTTACTATTTATCTTGATAATAATTATAAGAAGCATGGATATGGGAAAATGCTTTACAATGAGCTTGAAAAAAGATTAAAGGAAATGGATATTTATAATTTATATGCTGCAATAGGGATGCCAATTGAAGTAGATAAATATTTAAATAATAATAGTGAAGAATTCCATTGTCATATGGGATATAAATTAGCTGGAAGATTTAATAAATGTGGTTATAAATTTGACACATGGTATGATTTAATTTGGATGGAAAAAATAATAAAGTAATGGTGAAAAATATGCTTAAGAAATTTGAAAATGTTAAAACTGGATATCTACCTGATACTGAGATATTAATTGATGACAAAAAATATTTGATTCATGGTGTAATTAATGGTGAAGATATTTTAGTTGATACAGATCTAAAATATCCTAAGCTAAAAGAAGTAATAAAAAAATCACCTGAAAGAATAGATAATGGCTGTATATTCCAAAACGAATGTGGTGGATGTCGCTTTATGCATGTAAATTATGAATATGAAAAGAAGCTAAAACAAGAATTCATTACTAATTTATTTAAACCTTTTGGTTTAGGTAATTTAGAATTTACAGGTATGGAAAATCCATATAATTATCGTAATAAATGTCAAATGACATATAAGCTATCTAAATCAAAAAAGGTAGTTGCAGGATTATATGAAGAATATACTCATAATATAATCACTGTAGATAATTGTATGCTGCAAAGCGAAAAAGCCAATGAAGTAATAAAGGTATTAAATAAGGTATTAACAAAGAATAAAATTGAACCATATAACGAAAAAACAAGAACTGGTATTATTAGACATGTTTACATTAGATATGGCTTTAATTCAAAACAATTAATGCTTGTAATTGTTACAAATGGCGAATTCTTCCCTGGAAGAAATAATGTAATTAAGGATTTAAATAAAGAAAATTTAGGTATTACAACAATTGTTCAAAATTATAATTCAAGAGATACATCTATTGTTTTAGGAGATAAAGAAAGAGTATTATATGGTCCTGGATTTATCTATGAATATGTATCTAATTATAAATTTAAAATATCACCTAGATCATTCTTCCAAATCAATACTAATGGTATGAATATTATCTATAACAAAGCATTAGAATATGCAAATATTAAAAAAACTGATATTGTAATTGATGCATACTGTGGTGTAGGTACTATATCAATCTTTGCAGCTAAATATGCAAAGAAGGTATATGGTGTAGAATTAAATAAAAATGCAATATTAGATGCTAAAATAAATGCTAAAATTAATAATATATCTAATATAGAATTCTTAGCAGATGATGCAACCAATTTTATGACTCATTTAGCTAAAAATAAAGAGCATGTAGATGTAGTAATCATGGATCCACCAAGAGAAGGCTCTACAAAACAATTTATCGACGCAATTGGCTATTTAAAGCCAAGAAGAGTTATATATGTATCTTGTGATCCAAATACTTTAAAAAGAGATTTATATGTCTTTTCTGATAATGATTATATTGTTAAGCATATTGAAGGTGTTGATATGTTTCCAAGAACACAGCATTTAGAATCCTTTGCAATATTAGAACGTGATGAAGAACTAGATGATTTAGAAAAATTAGTAAAAGAAAATAAAAAGAATAATACAAAAAAATATAACGAGAATAAAATAAAATATATTCCAAAGGCTGATATTGAAATGATGAAAAATGATAAATATGAGGCTAATGGATTTAATTATAATAAAAAGAAGAAAAAGTATTAGTCATTAATAATTTTAAGCCCATAATTGTTTTGGGCTTTTTATATTATAGAATTATAATTAAATTAAAGATGTGGTGATTGTTATGAATAATGATTATATGAAATTAAAAGAATTTTGGAACAAAAGCTTTATTTTAACTGAGGAAGCTAAAAAAGAGATAGAAGAATATAATCCTAACACAGAATATGAAATATTAGCACCAAGCCAAAAACTAATTAATGCCTGTAAGGAGCTAGCAAATAAGGAATTGGTTCTAGATTATGGGGCAGGATTTGGTTTTGCGAGTATAATTATGGCTAAAAATGGCTGTAATAATATAATTGCGTTTGATACATCAGCTAACGCTAAAGATTTAGCTATGTATTATGCAAATTATTTTAAAATAGGAAATAAGATTAATTATATAGTATCAGATGATAACTGGTTAAATAAAGAACCTAGTAATAAATATGATGGTATATTTTGTTCTAATGTATTAGATGTATTACCAATAGATATGTCTAAAAATATAATAAAAGAATTATATAGAATATCTAAGAATGATGCATTAATAATAATTGGATTAAATTATTATGTAGAACCTGATAAAATACCATTAGTAGATGGTAAAAAAACTAATTGTATCTATATAGATGGAATACTTAGACTTACAAGCTTAAGCGATAATGAATGGTTAGATTTATTTAATGATTATTTTGAATTAATCAAATTAGAATTCTTTGCATGGTCTGGAGAGGAAAAAGAAAGTAGAAGATTATTTTATTTAAAAAAGAAATAGGAAATATAGTTATATAAAAGAATAGAAGAATAAAACTTCTATTTTTTTTTTGTTTTTTTTTTGCTCACATTTTGCACCACCTATTTGCTACAATGTACCTGTACTTAAAACCAAGTACAAAAAAGCTAAAGAAAGGTAAATGGTGTAAATTGTAATTGATTAAATAAAATAATTAAATAATCTTTTTTAGAACGAAGTATTAAAAATGCTATATTTATAAATACTCTCCACTTTTTCAAAAAAACTAGTATGTTTTTAAAGTTATGATATATAATTATTTTAGGTGATAGAATGACTGATATCTTAAATTACTTTAATAATCATTATATTTTATTTATTTTTTAAAATAAGTTATTGATTTTTTGATTTTTTTCTCTATAATATTCTTGTTTATTTAATACGATAGTAGTGAGGATTGCAGTATGGATCAAAATAAAACACCTTTTTTAGACGCATTAAAAAAATACATTGATGAAAATGTATCACCATTTGATGTTCCAGGACATCATATGGGAAATGTAGATAATCTATTTAAGGATTATATTGGTGAATTAACATATATGTGTGATGTTAATGCCCCAAGAGGCTTAGATAACCTAAATCACCCATCAGGTGTTATTAATGAAGCACAAAAGCTAATGGCTGATTGTTATCACGCTGATGAAGCTTTCTTTTTAATCAATGGTACATCATCTGGTATTATGGCCATGGTAATGTCTACAGTAAAGGCACATGAAGAAATAATATTACCAAGAAACTGTCATAAATCTGTAATTAATGCATTGGTAATATCAGGTGCTATTCCAGTATTTGTTATGCCAGAATTTGATAGAAACCTTGAAATATCTAATCAGCCTACAGTAGAGGATTATATAAAGAAAATGGATAAGCATCCTAATGCTAAAGCCATATTTGTTATTAATCCTACCTATTTTGGCGCTACTAATGATTTGAAAAAATTAGCAGATGAAGCTCATAAAAAAGGTATGTTATGTTTGGCAGATGAAGCACATGGAGCTCATCTAGGCTTCCATGATGCACTACCTATTTCTGCAATGGATGCAGATTTTGATATGTCTGCCGTATCTATGCATAAAACAGGTGGAGCCTTAACTCAAGCATCTGTTCTTTTAAGAAAGGGTAATAGAGTTACACATTATGATGTATTTAAAGCTTTAATGGTAATTAATACCACATCTCCATCTAATCTTTTAATTGCGTCACTTGAATCTGCAAGACATTATCTATATTTTTATGGTAATGAAAGGCTAGATGAAGTAATTAAAATGGGAAATGATGCAAGATATAAAATTAATCAAATACCTGGTTTAAAGGCTAGAGGAAGAGATTATTTTATAAATCAAGGTTCATATGCATATGATTGTACTAAGCTTGTTATTGAGGTAGAATCACTTACAATAAATGGATTTGAGTTATATAATATATTAAAGGACGAATATAATGTTCAAATGGAATTAGCTGAACAATACGTAGTTTTAGCAATTCTAGCAATAGGTACTAAGCAGGAACATTTAGATAATTTAGTAAATGCCCTAAAGGATATATCTAAAAAGTATTATATAGAGAATAGAACATACCCTAAATATTATTATGATTCACCATTCCCTAAAATGGTAATGAGACCCCGTGTTGCTTACCAAGCACCTGTAAAAAGAGTTAAGCTTGATGATGCATTAGGTTTAATATCAAAGGAATCAATAATGATATATCCACCAGGAATACCTCTAATTATTCCTGGAGAGGTATTTGATCAAAATATAATTGATCGTATTAAGCAATATAAAAAGACTAATGCGACAGTTTTAATGGATTATGATGATTTAACTGTATCAGTAGTTGACTATAAGCAATATTTAGAAAATAGAGAAAATGTGGAGGATAGATTTGATGATTAATCCTTTATATGATTCATATACATTACCCTTTGAAGGTAATTATCATGATGGAACAATAATAATGCTTCCATATAGAACAGATACATGGGAAGATGAAGGTAAAAAGGCCTTCAAGGAATTTAAAGAAATAATATTTGCGATTTCTTTATATGAACATGTATATGTTATAAAAAGTAAAAATATAAAATATGATTATTCAGAATTAGTTAATAAAAAGAATATTTCTATTCATGAAATTGAATATGACGATTCATGGGCTAGAGATAACACATTAATCTTTTTGAGAAATAAAGATGGAAGATTACGTGCAGTGGATTTTGGATTTAACGCTTGGGGTGGACTTGTAGATGGACTATATTCACCTTGGGATAATGATAATAATTTAGGCAAAGAATTAGCTAAATTATTATATGTAGAGACATATTATGATAAGGATTTTATCCTAGAAGGTGGATCTATTCACACAAATGGTAAAGGTTTATTATTAACTACAGAGGCTTGTCTTCTAAGTGAAGGAAGAAATAAGAACTTATCAAAAGAAGAAATAGAAAATCACCTAAAAGAAATGCTAGGTATGAAAAAGGTAATTTGGTTACCACATGGTATTTATAATGATGAAACAAATGAGCATGTAGATAATATGGCATGTTTTTTAGATGAAAATACTGTTTTACTTGCTACAACTAAGGATAAAAATGATATACAATATAAATGGAGTATGGAAGCAAAAGAAATATTAGAAGCTAATGGATTAAATGTCCTATTAGTTAATTGCCCTAATCCATATTTATCCTTAACTGAAGAAGAAGCTAATTCAATTAAATTAGATGATAATGCTAAGCCTAGATTAAAGGGCGATAGATTAGCAGGATCTTATGTTAATTTTTATATGGGCCATGATTTTATTATCTTACCTAAATTTAATGTAGAGGAAGATATTGAGGCTTATAATTTATTAAATGATTTTTATAAAGGTAAAAAGAAGATTCATCAAATTGAATCAAGAAAAATCCTAGTAGCTGGTGGAAATATCCACTGTATTACTATGCAAATTGGAAAAGGAGAATAACATGAAGGTAAAAGTTGCTGCAACACAAATGACAATATCTTGGAATATTGAAGCTAATATAAAAAAAGCAGATAAAATGATTGAAGATTGTGCAAAAGACGGATGTAATATTGTTTTATTACAAGAATTATTTTTAACTCCATATTTTTGTCAAAAGGAAAAATATGAATATTTTGATTTAGCAACAGAATATGAAAATAATAAATATTTAGCACATTTTTCAGAAATAGCTAAAAAATATAATGTTGTATTACCTATTTCTTTCTTTGAAAAATGTGGTAATTGTTATTTTAATTCTCTAGCAATGATTGATGCAGATGGTACTATTTTAGGATTATATAGAAAGAGTCATATTCCTACAGGTGAATGCTACGAAGAAAAATTCTATTTCACACCTGGCGATACTGGATATAAGGTTTTTAAAACAAAATATGGTAGACTTGGCTGTGGAATATGCTGGGATCAATGGTTCCCTGAGACTGCAAGAATTTTAGCACTAAAGGGCGCAGAAATTTTATTCTTCCCTACAGCAATTGGTACAGAGCCAGTTTTACCAAAGGATTCTAAGGATCATTGGCAAAATACAATGTGTGGTCATGCCGCTGCAAATATTATGCCAGTTGTTGCATCTAACCGTATTGGAACTGAAAAAGAAGATGAATCATCTATGACATTCTTCGGTTCTTCGTTTATCGCTAATGAAGAAGGTATAAAAGTAAAAGAAATGGATAGAGTATCTGAAGGATTTATATCTATGGAATTTGATTTATCTGAAATTGAAAAGAAAAGATATTCTTGGGGTGTATTTAGAGATAGAAGAATTGATCTTTATTCACCACTTTTAAAAACTGATGATTCAAAATAAAATATTAGCACCCCAGGGTGCTTTATTTATTTTTATATGTTAAAATTAAATAAATAATACATTTTACGGAGGAATATATATGTTAGAAGTAGGAACAAAGGCACCATATTTTAGCTTACCTGATCAAAATGGTAATATTATTAGCTTAGATGATTTAAAGGGTGAAAGATTTATTTTATATTTCTATTCTAAAGATATGACATCAGGCTGTACAAAACAAGCTTGTGGATTTATGGAATTATATCCACAGTTTAAAGAAAAAGGAGTAAGAGTAATTGGTATTAGTAAGGATAGTGTTAAAACACATAAAAAGTTTGAAGAAAAATATGGCCTACCTTTTACATTATTAGCTGATGAAAATAAAGAAGTAATAAATCTATATGATGTATATAAAGAAAAAATAATGTATGGTAAAAAAACTATGGGTGTAGTTAGAACTACATATTTAATAGATGAAAATGGAATTATTGTTAAAGCTTTTTCTAAGGTTAATGCTGAATCTAATCCTAGTCAAATGCTAAATGAAGTTTAGTAGGAGTTTTAAAATGAATGTTAAGCTAATTAAATTAACAAAAGAATATGAAAAGGAATTGGGTTTAATGATTGATGAATGGGTATATGACCAAGAAATTAATCATACTGATACATCACCTTATGCAATATTTAAAAATGATTATCATAATTTTGATAATTATTTAAATAATTTAGAATTAAAGGAACCCAAAGATGGATTAGTACCTGATTCAGTATTTTTCTTATTAGATATAGATAGAAATAGATTAATTGGAGCAGTAAATATCCGCCACTATTTAAGCAACTATTTATTAAAATATGGTGGTCATATTGGTGACGGAATAAGACCTAGTGAAAGAAAAAAAGGCTATGCTACTAAAATGATTGAGCTTGCATTAATAGAATGTAAGAAGCTAGGTATAAATAAAGTATTAATGACTTGTAATAAAGAAAATATTGCATCAGCTAAAACAATTATTAAAAATGGTGGAATATTAGAAAATGAAGTGATTGATCTTGATGGAAAATTATTACAAAGGTATTGGATTAATCTTGAATAAGTAAAATAAAAACCGATGTGGAGCTAAATCACATCGGTTTATTTATTATCTTTTTCTACCAAGACCTACTTTATTCATTACTTTATTAATCTTTTTATTAGCTAGGTAGTTTGCATAATCTCTACCTTCATCTAATACCTTATCTAAGAAATCAGAATTAATTAATTCATTATATTTCTTTTGAATTGGTTCAATTTCAGCAACAACAGCGTTAGCTACATCCTCTTTAAATTCTGCATAAGAAGAATCTTTATATTTTTCTTCTAAGCTTTCAATTGATTCACCTGTGCAGCATGACATAATAGTTAATAAATTTGAAATACCAGGCTTATTTTCTTTATCAAATTTAACCTTAGTATCGGAATCAGTTACAGCTGATTTAATTTTTTTCTTAATGATATTAATATCATCAAGTAAAGTAATAAATGATTTAGGATTTTCATCTGATTTACTCATTTTCTTTGTAGGGTCAGTTAATGACATAATCTTAGCACCAGCACCTGCAATATAAGGCTCAGGTACAACAAATGTTTCACCAAATTTATTATTAAATCTTTCAGCTAAAGTTCTAGTTAATTCAAGATGTTGTTTTTGATCCTGTCCTACAGGTACACAATCAGTATCATAAAGAAGTATATCTGCAGCCATAAGTGATGGGTATGTTAATAATCCTACTGTAACACCATCTGTTTGATGCTTTGCAGCCTTATCCTTAAATTGTGTCATTCTTTCTAATTCACCAATATATCCTGTACATTGTAAAATCCAACCAAGGTTAGCGTGGGCAGGTACCTCTGATTGAATAAAGATATGTACCTTTTCTGGATTTAATCCACAAGCTAGATAGATTGCAACAAGTGATCTAATATTTTTTCTTAATGCTTGTTTATCCTGTGGTACTGTAATAGCGTGCATATCTGCAACAAATACTAAGAAGTCAGTAAAATCTGGATTGTCTTGTAATTTAACAAAGTTTTTTATTGCTCCTATATAATTTCCAAGTGTAATATTACCACTTGGTTGAATTCCTGATAAAAATCTCATAATATAATCTCCTCCTAAAATAAAAAAACATCCTTAGGTTCATAAAAACCTAAGGACGATAATAACCGCGGTGCCACCTTAATTCTGAATATATCAGCTCTTTTAATATTAAGATATAACCAATTCCTTAAATTAATGTATCTGATGCTTTCACTGTCCACCAGTCGCTAACAAAGTGATTAATTAAGTACTAAGTGTAGTATACCATATCTAGAAAAATATTTCAATTTTTAATTTTTTTATTTAATTTTTAACATTTTAGATGATTTTTATAAAAATATAGAAAAAAATTAATAAAAACGTTTTCTTGCGAAAAAGGTTTCACAAACGAACTATATTTCTTGCAAAGTTAGAAAAAAAGAGAATAAATGAATAAAATTCGATACAATAATATATTTTTAAAATAAAATTTTGAATATTTTTGAAAAAATTTGATAAAAATGTGTAAAATATATTGAATAATGTGGAAAAAAATACTATAATTTAGGTACAATTTTTCAAGAAGAGGAGAAGAAAATATGAAATTAAAGAAAATTGGTTTAGCCGCTTTGGCTTTAGCCACAGTAGTTACACTAGCTGCTTGTGGTGGAAACAATACAGGTGATGGAACTGGAAGTGGAACAGGTTCTGGTTCTGATTCAGGAGCAGGAAACATTCCTGCTGGCTATACTGCATTAACTAATCCACATCCAAATGGAAAAATTGATGCAGAAGGTTATTATACTGTAGGTAATCAAAAAATTAAGACAAAGGATACATATAAGACAACTTATACAACTGAAATGTCTGATGAAAAATTCGATTACTACAGAAACACATGGCAATATAACTCATTACAATATGTTAATATGGTTGATGGTTTAATCCAAAATAACCAATATGGTGAGTTATATGGTGGTTTAGCTACATCATATAAGACAGAAGACTTAGCTGATGGTAAGCAAAAATGGACATTTAAGCTTAGACAAGGCGTTAAATGGATTAATAATGCTACAGGTGAAGAAGTAGCTGAAGTTAAGGCAGATGACTTTGTTGCTGGTATTGAATATGTTCTTGATCCAGCTGTTGGTAGCGAACTAGAATATTTAGTAGAAGTACTTGATGGTGCTGCTGAATATTATGCATCATTAGATGATGATGAAATTGAAGACAAGCCTTTCAGCTCAGTAGGTGTTAAAGCAATTGATGATTATACACTTGAATATACTTTACCTGAAGTAACTCCATATTTCTTAACATGTTTAACATATGGATGCTTCTATCCAGTAAATAGAAATTATCTAGATACTCAAGGAACATTATTTGGTACATCTGAAAATAATATTCTTGTTAACGGTGCTTTTAGAATGACTAAGCATGAAGATAGCTCAAAGATTGAATTAACAAAGAATGATAAATATTATGATGCTGAACATGTTTATGTTAATAAAGTAGAACAAACATTTGTTTCTAGACAAGCTGATATTAGCCAAGCTAGATTATTATATGAAAATGGTACAATTGATGGATTCACTGTTCAAGGTTCAGATACAGTAGGCTTCAATAAATATGTTCTAGGAACAAATGGTACTGGTACACAAGCTAATCCAGCTGATCCAAATTGTACATCAGTTCAATCTCTTGATACATTTGGATTCTTCTCATATTTCAACTATAATAGAGCTTCATTTGAAGATTCAACAAAGACTGATAAGCAAAAAGAAGATTCATTAAAGGCAGTTTTAAATAAGAACTTTAGACTTGGTTGGTTATATGGTTTAGACATCTTAAAATATCTACAATTCTATAACCCAACAGATCCAATTCAAAGATTAAACCGTGTATATACTGCAAAAGAATTAGCAATTACTTCAACTGGTAAGGACTATGTTGACCTTGTAGAAGATGTTTACAACAAGAAGCAAGGTACTACAGGCGTTAGATTAATGGGTGTTGATATTGAGGGTGCTGTAGCAGATAAGAAAGACCCAATTTATAATGCAACAAAGGCTGCTTCTTACTTCAATACAGCAAAAACTGAACTTCAAGCTGCTGGTGTATCTTTCCCAATCGTTATTGATGTTATTGGTTCTATGGATATTAAGCAAGCTGCTTATGAAGAAGCTATGTATAACTCAATTGAAGAAAACTCAAATGGTTTAGTTGATATTCAAATTCATGTTCCTTCAACTGATGCTAAAGATACTCAATGGACAAGAACTGCAAACTATGACTTCTCTATGCAAATGGGTTGGGGTGCTGACTATGGTGATCCTAAGTCATTCTTACATACAATCGTTGAAGGCGAAGGAGACTGTTTAGTTTACTTCGGTTTAGCTGGTAAGTTATCAGATGAAGCAAAGAAGAATATGCATGATGTATTCGGTCATTATACTGAATTATACAATGAAGCAGTATCTATTACTGATCAATCAAGATATGATGAACGTTTACAAAAGTTTGCTGAAGCTGAATATTGTGCAATTTACGAAGATGCAATTATTCTTCCTTGGTACACAAGAAGTGGTTTATATGCTACAGTTTCTAAGGTAATTCCTCATACTGCATCTAAGGCTGCTTATGGTAACAACGTTGATAAGTTCTTAAATTTAATTGTATCTGCTGATCCAATTACAAAAGAAATTAGAAACGCAGTTAATGAAACATACGAAGCTGGAAAAAATAAGTAATTTATATCTAAATTAATAATTTGTTTCTAAGGGAGGGAATATACGCTATTCCCTCTATTTTTGAGAAAGGGTGATACAGTGAAAGAAACTGTTAGTTTAACAATTCCATGGTATGTGACGGTTATTCAAGCATTAAAGAAATTTTTTACAAATAGAACTTTTCTTTATATTGTAAGAAGAATATTAACGTCTTTTATTACCTTAATGATTTTAGTTGCAATTGTGGCATTATTAATCAGATTATTACCTGATGATAAATTCTATAGTGTTGCAAATTATCAAAACATTGCAGCTAGATCAGGAGAAAAAATAGCAGAAAACTACAAACATAAAATGCTATTTTTCTATGGAATTGAAGATATAGATGGAAATAGAGTTCCAGTCATTCAAAATATTTTTCAATATATTTATTATGTTTTACCTATTCCTAAAAAAATTGCTTATGCATGGGATAGAAGGTATGTAGAAGAAAAAGCATGGTGGACTGGTTTAATTTATTTAGGAAGATCAGTACCACAATCTAAGTTTATTACTGATATTATTAAGGAGAGAATGGGTATTTCATTCATGATATCTATTATTTCTGTATTCTTCACATATTTAGTAGGATTCCCACTTGGTATTGCAATGGCAAAAAAGCCTGGTGGTGTTGTTGATAAAATAGGTACTATATTTATCGTATTAAACTATGCGATACCAGCCTTGGTATTTTATCTGTTCGTAAATAAAATAGCAGGTAATAAAAATGGATTCTTGGGTTGGGCACAGTTTGATTATGTATATATCGAAGGCGATCCACGTACTCTAGTTGTGCCAATATTCTGTATTTTCTTCTTAAGCTTACCAGGTTTAATTATCTGGGTAAGAAGATTCATGGTAGATGAATTAAATTCAGACTATGTTAAATTTGCTAGAGCTAAGGGACTAAGTGAAAATAGAATAATGTATGTTCATGTATTAAGAAATGCATCTGTACCACTAATCAGAAATCTTCCTGCAACATTATTAGGTGCCATAATTGGTTCATATTTCGTTGAGGAAATTTGGTCTATTCCTGGAACAGGTAGAGAATTGATTAAAGCTTTACAAGGAACACCAGATGTACCTGCAATACAGGGCTTAACAGTTTTATATGCATCAATATCAATGCTTGCATTCTTATTAGGTGATATTATTACTGTATTCTTTGACCCTAGAATTCGTTTAACATCAAAGTAGGAGGTGTATAGTTATGGAAAATATAGAAAATATTCAAAATACAGCTTCTACTGTAAAAAATGATGGATTAGATGATCTATTTTACAGAGTAGAATTAGACGAAGAAGAGTCTGAGCACTTAGCTGCAGAGCCTTATTCTTACTGGAAATCAGTTTTTAAAGTATTCATAAGAAAACCATCTGCTATAATTTCAATATCAGTACTAGCAATTTTATTATTATGTATTTTTATAATTCCTTCATTAGCTTATGAGGGAGCATATAGTTTTAATCTTGATATAAAAGATTTAGGTCCTAGTGCACAGCATCTATGGGGAACAGATAACGTTGGTAGAGATTTGTTCTTTATATCATGGGCTGGTGCTGGTAAATCTTTATTATTAGCATTAATATCTTCAACAGTTGTATTAATAATTGGTACAATTGTTGGATTACTTTGGGGTTATTTGAAAAAAATAGATTGGCTATTTGTTGAAATCTATAACTTAGTTACAAATATTCCAAGTTTATTAATTTATATGTTATTATCAATAGTATTCTCTACTTCATTAAAGGATATTCCTGTTGAAGTTAGACTTGTATTCTCATTAACATTCTTAGGATGGCTAGGTTTAGCTCTTTTAATAAGAAACATGGTATTAATTATTGATAATAGAGAATATAACATTGCTTCTAAAACATTAGGTACACCTGCCTCAAGAATAATGTTTAGAAATTATTTACCATATATTTTAGGTGTAATTATTACTGAATTCTCACTAATTATTCCAGGAATGGTATCAAGCGAAGTATCACTAAGCTACTTTGGTGTAGGTTTACCTACAAAAGATATTTCAATTGGTGCAATTTTACAAAATGGTATTCAAAATTATTCATTATACCCATGGCAACTATTAGCACCTGCGTTTGTTTTAGCAATTATTATATTTGTATTCTTCTTAATGGGAACAGCATTATCAGATGCCCTTGACCCTAAGAGTCATAGGTAGGTGAAGACAATGGCAAATAAGAATAATATTGTATTGAAACCAACTACAGACATTAATAATGGTGATGTTATTGTTTCAGTTAAGGATTTGATTGTTAGATTCTCTGTAAGAGGTAAAATTCTAACAGCAATTAGAAAGGTTTCACTTGATATTTATAAAGGTGAAATTCTAGCAATCGTTGGTGAATCAGGTTCAGGTAAATCAGTATTTACAAAATGTTTTACTGGTATGCTAGAAGAGAATGGTAGTGTTGACGAAAATTCACAGATTTTATATTCTGGTGTTAATTTAGCACATTTTAAATCTAACAAAGAATGGTTAAATATTCGTGGGAAAAGAATTTCTACAATTTTCCAAGACCCTATGACTTCTTTAAATCCATTAAAGAAAATTGGTGAACAAATCGCCGAGGTTATAAGAATTCATAGAGGATTTAATAAAAAAGACGCAAAGGAAGAAGCTATTAAGCTTTTAAAGCGTGTTGGTATCAAGGATGCAGAAAGTAGATATAATGATTATCCATTCCAATATTCAGGTGGTATGAGACAAAGAGTTGTTATCGCAATAGCTTTAGCTTGTAACCCTGATATTCTAATCTGCGATGAACCAACAACAGCACTTGACGTTACAATTCAAGCGCAAATTTTAAATTTAATTAAAGAATTAAAGGATGAATATGGATTTACAATTCTATTCATAACTCATGATTTAGGTGTTGTAGCTGAAATTGCCGATAGAGTTGCAGTTATGTATGGTGGACAAATCATTGAATATGGTACTGCAAAGGATGTATTCTATGATCCTAAGCATCCATATACATGGGCATTATTATCATCTTTACCACAATTAGGTGAAAAGGGTGAAAACCTATATTCAATTACAGGTACTCCACCAAGCTTATTTAATGAAATAAAAGGTGATGCGTTCGCTCCAAGAAATCCATATGCGTTAGCAGTAGATTTCGTACAAGAGCCACCTATGTTTAAGGTATCTGATACTCATTATGCAAAAACATGGTTATTAGACCCTAGAGCACCAAAGGTTGAACGTCCTCAAATTATTTCTGAAATAAGTGAACGTGTTGCTAAGATCTATTCAGGAGGTGACAGTAATGAATAATAATACTTCTGAAAAGAAAAACTTAACTGAAGAGGCACTAAAGGATTATACAACTGCTGATGTTGAAAAGATTATAGCTGAATTTAAAACAAATAAATTTGGTTTTCCTTCTATGCTTCCACAAAAAAATGCATTAGGTAAAACAGTTCTATTATCTTTCTATAAAGCTAAAATTAAAGGCTTAGATGGAGATTTATTAGATGAAGAAGAAGCTACATTTGATATTTTAGATAATGAAGTATTTGATAAAGACGATAAATTAGCTTTAACAAAGGTTAAATTTTTAAGTGCATTATTCTCTACTAATAGATTTGTAGATGGTGGTGTATATTTTAGGGGTACATATTATACTCGTAAAATGACTGCTAAATTTGCAAAATTCTTAACTAAGAAATTTATGGAAAATTATTTCCATATTGAAGATGGAGATATGCTTTATGAATATTTCGATAAAATGGATGGTGGATACCTACCATACTGGCCTCAAAAGAGCTATGAAAAGGATCATGAAGCAATCTTCTCTGCAGTAAACGCATCTGTAACAAAGCTAGGAAATCAAGCAAAATCAGATATTAAATTTTCTTTCAATATTTTTGCTAAGGATACATTTGATTTAAATAATCCTGAAGATGGTAAGAAAATTGAAGTTATTAAATCATTATTAGATTCTGATATGCTAGTTGAAGGCTTCTATTATAAGGGTGAATTATTACCTAATCATTTAAGTGATCAATTCAAATTATATATTGAAAAAACATTCATTAGAAGAAACTTCACAGTTAATCAAAAGGAATTCTTGTTATTAAATTTCACTAAGGATGAAAAAACAAAATATCCTTTATTTTGGCCTAGAAAAGATAAGGACGGAAGAAAGATTAAATTATCAGTTATTGATGCTGATGTATCATTAATTGGCGTAGATCCTAAATATGCTAATTTTGATTTATATGTTGATGAGCCATTTGATATCAATGATAATGAAAATAGAATTAAGTTAAATATTATTCAAGGTATTTTCTCTGATAAATCAATGTTAACAGGTGCCCTATATTTTGATGGTATGTTAATACCAGGAAATTTAAGCAAATCGGATATTGAATTTAGAAAGAGTGTAGTTGAAAAGACTTATAAATTCTATATTGATGATAATGAAGACTTTGTTAGAATTAACAAAAACTTCACTATTGAAGATAGATTTAAATTATTAAATTTAACTAATATTTATGATAAATATTATCCTAATAATATTGATTTGATTAATCAAAAGGATTATACATATACAAAAGAATCTCCAATTATTGCTAAAATTGATAGAATAAATTTAGTTGATGAATTTGGTGAATTTGTATTAAAAACTGATTATTCTTTAACTATCGCTAATGATACTAAATATGAAAATATTAAATCTGAAGATTTAGATAAAGTATTAGAAGGTATATATACATTAGATACTAAGATTAGAGGAGCTATTTATTATAAGGGTAAGAATATTGCTCAAAAGAAGAAAACAGTTCTATATGAAGAATTCTTAAATGAATTATCAAAAGTATTACCTAATGAATTAGTATCTAAATTAAATCAAAATAAGAATAAAGAAACATATAAATATTCAGTTGATAAAAAGACTGGTATGTTAAAATATTGGCCTACAGTTGATAAATCAGGTAAGGAAGTATTATTATCAGTTGTTAAAGCTGATATGTTCTTTGGAAGTGGTAAGAGAACTGTTAAGGCTTGTAATTCTTTAAATTTTGATATTTATGTTGGTGAAACATTTGGACTTGTTGGTGAATCAGGCTCTGGTAAAACAACAATTTCACGTGCTATTTTAGGTATTTATAATTTAACTAATGGTGCAATCTATTTTAGAGGTAAATTAATTTCTGGTAAGCAAACAAAATCAGAATTAAAACAAAATAAAAAGAATATCCAAATGATATTCCAAGATCCTGCCGCTTCATTAAATGAACGTGCTAATATCGATTATATCGTTTCTGAAGGCTTATATAATTTCAATTTATTTAAGACAAAAGAGGAAAGATTAGATAAGGTTTCTAGAATGATGAGAAGTGTTGGTCTATTACCAGAACACTTATCTCGTTATCCACATGAATTCTCAGGCGGACAAAGACAAAGAATTGGTATAGCTCGTGCACTAGTAATTGAACCACAGCTAGTATTAGCTGATGAGCCAATTTCAGCACTTGACGTATCAATTAGAGCTCAAGTATTAAATCTATTAAAGAAATTACAAAATGAAAAGGATTTAACATATTTATTTATCGCCCATGACCTATCTATTATTAGATATATTTCAGATCGTATTGCAGTAATGCATAATGGACATATAGTAGAATTAGGTTTAGCTGAAGATATTTATTCAAATCCAATTCATCCATACACAAGAGCTTTATTAACTGCAATACCTCAACCAGATCCAAATAGTAAGAATACAAGAAAGAAGCTAGTTTACAATAAGGGTGACCTAGATTATGATAAATCTAGCTGGATTATGGTAAAGCCAGGTCATTATATTCTTGCTACACCTGTTTTAGCAGAAAAATGGGTTAAGAATGATATTGATAAGAAATATCTAATTGACTCAAATGAAGTATTTGCAAAGCAAGCAGAAGAATTAAAAGCAAAAAAGATAGAGGAATAAAATGAATAACAATAAAAGGACAATAAAAATAATTATAATATCTGCAATTCTTATATTATTTCCATTTATAATAGGTATTCCATTTACCTTAGGATATCAAAGACCTGTTATACTTGAAGTAGTATTAGCAGTTTTCGGATTGATTGAATTATTAGTCTTGATGATAATAATTCAATTAAAACAAAGAAAATTATATAAAGAAAATATGACTAATTCAGAGTTTAAGATGACAGATGGATATAAAAAATATAAAACTGCAATAATTATTATATTATCCACAGCGGGAGCTAATTTAATGTTATCATTATTATATTTCTATTTCTTCGTAAAATAATAATTAAAAGAGTGAAATACATTTTTCACTCTTTTTTTGATGTAAAAAAGGGAGGCCTAAAGCCTCCTTTAATTATAGTGTCCTAATGCTATCAACAGGTTGTTTTTTACTTGCGATAAATACAGGAATAAATGTACCTATTATTGCAATTAGTATAGCTCCAAGTAATATTAATAATATATTTATAATTCCAAAGTCTAATAATACCATATTGATATTTTTAGCCAAATTTTGATTTAATGCATTACAAATTATAATTGATACAATAACTGATATAATAACGCAAATAATCGAAATTATACCACTTTCTGAGAAGAATATTTTAAATAAGTCAGATCCCCTTGCACCAACAGCTCTTAAAATACCAATTTCTTTTGTTTTAGAAGCAATAGAAGAAGATATAAAATTAAATAGCATTAATGCTGCAAATACTGCGAATACTGAGCCGATAATTAAAAATACTTTCTTTAGTGTTGTGATAATATCTAAAAAAATAGATAAGGCTTGGTATGTTTGATTTGTCATATTATATTTATATGAACCAAAATCAGATAACATTAAGCTGATTTCTTGCTGACTAAATGATGTTTTTACAATTAAATTATCATATTTAGCATCAGTAGGAAAATCATAATCAGTCTTTCTTTCGCTATAATAGATATTTGGATTTTCAATGATTGAATTAGCTTTAATAAAGTCATCGTTTAAAATTTGTAAATCGTTGCTAATACCATCATAATATCCAATTACAGTTAATTCACCAGTATTTCCATTAGAAGATTTATAATAATATTTTGTTGAATTTATACTATTACTTATTTTTAATTCATTATATGATAAGTCATATGTTTTATATGCATAATTATTTGTTTCTAAATAATTTTTTAATTTAGCATAATCAATATTATTGCTATCGCCTACAATAGAATTTAATTCTTCATTTAAACTACCATCTTTAGGATTATATAAATTATTATTTGCAGCTTTAATTAAATATGCATGATTTATATAATTTTTATATGTGTTAAAGAAATTACCTAAGTCATTAACAGCGTTAATGTAAGTAGTACCATAATCAGGATTTGATTTATTTATTTCATTATTTAATGTATTATATAAATCATTAAATGTGCTTATAAATGATTCATCAACTGTATCATTTTCTTTTCTATATTGTTCTTCAAATTCATTACATGCATCTAATATATTTTTTATTTTCAAATAATCAGTTGAATATTTATTATATATTTCATTATATAAATCATTAAATGAAGAACTATCAATATCCATTTTATCTATAGTTGTTAAAAACTCATCCTTTTCTGGATAAATTTCAGTATATAAATCTTTAGTATATTTAGAATTTTCTATCATTCTTTTTAAGAAATTACGTTTGCTTGAATTGCTTTCATAACCAAGCTTATCTAACATATATTTTGATAAATATATTTCATTTTGATTAGGTGCCTTATATTCAATTGAATTTCCATTAATATCATAAAATTTCATTTGATTTTTGAACTTTTCAATAATCATTGAGCTATAATATATGCTTATTACAGTAGGTGATATATCATAATTATAAACATCAGTATTATCAGTTATATAAAGTCCAGTCGTATGAATACCATTAACATATATATTTTTATTAGTGCTGTTATTTTTATAATAATCATAAAAATTATCACTAACATATGCCATTAAATGATATGAATTGCCAATATATGATGAGAATTTACTAATTAATTCCTGTAATTGATTTTGATTTAATTTATTAGTATCAGCCTTTAAATCATCAAAGGAAGAAGGTATATTACCTGTATTAATAATAGCAGTTATTTTAAAATTAGTTTTTGATCCTGTAGCAAGTGATGATTCAAATAATGTATTAGATTTTGAATAAATAACATCATCATATGATTTAATATTTGAATCTGCTAATTGAAGCATTTTATAAACATAATCTGAAATTGCTATTTCATCATAATTTGTAGGATAAGTTCCTACTAGAATACTAAATCCATTTGAATTAAGATAAGCTTCACCTGCGTCTATAAAACCAGTAATACCTTTTATTGGATAATAATTGTTATTTATACCTACTGTTTTATTAAATGTTAGGACTGGATATGCCCCTGAGCCATAATAGCTTGAGCTTTGAAATTTAATTACACCAGCATATTTGTTATTTGATTTTTGATTTAATTGGTCTATATCTTTTTTTGAGAATAATGTATTTTCATAATTAATATAAGAAGAAGTTATTTCATCTTTGCCACTATTATATTCTAGATTATGATTAATATTTTCAATTTTATATGATTTAGATATTTGTTCATAATCATTATCTGAATTTTTTAATGCTTCAGATACTGAATAGCTTTCATTATATAGCATTAATGTAGATGTTACACCAAACATAACAAGGGCAACTATAGTTAAAAATATTGTAAATATCATTCTAACAGGCTTTGATTTTAAAGAAGAAGCACCTATTTTAAAAGCTCTTGAAAATGGTAGATGTGATTTTATAAATTTTGTTTGTTTAGGATCATATTCCTTAGTTTCTACCTCTTTAGTATCATTAAAAACTTCAGATTTATTATCATCACTAATATGAATAGCTTGTCTTACAGCTTTTATATTTTTATCGTTAGATGTAATAATAACCTCACTGTTTTGAGCTTTTAATATATCATATAATTTATCTAGGTCATCTCTAGTTAAATCATTTGTATTTTTAATTGATAATACATTATCATTAACAATATTAATATTATCATTAATTTGTTTAGGCTCTATATGACATTTAGTAGTATCAGATATAATCTTACCATCAGCAAGCTCTATTATTCTATCTGCATATATTTCTGCAAAATCTCTATCATGTGATACGATAATAACTAATTTTTCCTTAGATAGCTTTTTTAATGTATCAAATACTTGCTTACCTGTATTACTATCAAGAGCACCAGTAGGCTCATCTGCCATAATTATTTCTGGATTTTTAATTAGCGCACGTGCAATTGCGACTCTTTGTTTTTGACCACCAGATAATGTGTTTGGCTTTCTTTTTCCTAACCCTTTTAGGTCTACTTGTTCAAGTAAGGCATTAACAGCGGCTTTATCATTTTTCTTTCCTTGAAGCTGTAATGCAAGCTCAATGTTTTGTTCAATATTAAATTCATTTAAAATATTATATTCTTGGAATATAAAACCAATATAAGTATTTCTATAGCTATCAAAATCTGATCCAGAGAAATCCTTACTGTTTTTACCTTTTATAATTATTTCACCAGAGTCTGGTTTATCAAGACCACCTGTAACATTTAGTAAAGTAGATTTACCAGATCCTGATTTACCAAGTAAAAATACCATACCTGTTTCAGGAAATGTTACACTTACATCATCAAGTGCTCTTACCTCTTGACCACCTTTGGTTTTGTATACTTTTTTAAGGTTTTTAATTTCTAGCATAAAAAAATTACCTCCCTAATTATTTAAATTTTATCTTTAGATAACGTAGTATAATTATGGCAATATTATAATATGAATGCAAATAAAAGCTAGCACAGAAGTGCTAGCTTTGTTTACATTTGCATTTACAACAATTATCGTATGCTCTTTTTGATTTTCTAATTGATTCTTTATATTCAATATTATGTGATTCTAAGAAATCATTAAATGTTTTTCTTCCTTCAGCAACATTATCTACTTCATATTCAATTTCATAATCAACATTTCCATAATAAACTGATTTATCAAAGAATATTGTGCCATCCTTGTATGGAGCAGAAGCTCTAAATGTTGTTAATTCAGCTACCTTTTTAACGTCGTATGGAATACCAATAATATCAGCGTTAAATCCATTTTCTAGCATATCTAAGGCTTTTTCCTTAGAGATAAGTATATGTGCTTCGTCAGCACCTACAAAAGCTCTTGTTTTCTTTGTTAATTTGTAGTTAGAACCTTTTTGTCTAATTCTTAAAACTGTTTGTTCATTAATTAATTTGCAATCAGCAGTATCAAAATAATGATTTGTTTGTTTAAATATATTATTATCTAAGCCAAATTCATTTATTAAAGAATTATACTGTTCTTCAGAAATAAATGTTTTAAATTCTATTTCTTTATTAATGTACATATAATCTCACCCCTAAAACCTCATACATTGTTATTATACTAATAATTGTAGATAAAATGCAAGTATTATGATAAAATAATTAATGGAAAAGATGTGATTAGTGTGAAGTATTGTATTATTGTAAGAGACAATAAGGAATCTAAGAAAATACAAGATAAGCTTATTTCTATGATAAAGCATGAATATAATGAGAAGAATCCTGATTATGTTATCGCAATAGGTGGAGATGGGACTATTATTAAATCAAGTCATAAATACCCTAACGCAGTAATATTTGGTATTCATACAGGTCATTTAGGACATTATGCTAATTATTCAACTGATGATGTAGATATATTAATAGATAATATAAATAATAATACATTTAAGATTCAAAATTTGGATTTATTATCTGCTGAATTTGTTACTGAAGGTGGAGATATTGTTAATGATTTTGCCTTAAATGAGGTAACTATTGTATCTCCTTTAAGAACATTAATGCTAGATGTATTTATAGATGATGGATATTTAGAAAGATATAGAGGTACAGGCCTTTGTATATCTACTCCATCTGGCTCAACTGCTTATAATAAATCATTACATGGATCAATAATAGATAATAGATTAAAGGCTATGCAGTTAACTGAAATTGCAGGTATTAATTCAACAGCCTATAAAACACTTGGCTCACCTATTGTATTTTCATATGATAGAAGAATTAAATTAGAGATTGTAGAAGGCTCTGAAATCACTAAGGATTTATTTATTACAGTTGATCATATTTCATATTCCTTGAAGGACTTAAAATCATTGTATATATTTTATGATAATAAATCACTTAAGATGGCATATAATGAGCCTGAAAAATTTATAAATAGAATTAGCAGATCATTTTTAATTTCTAAAAAGTAAAAGTAGGTTCGCCTACTTTTTATTTTAGCATTTTACTTAAACGTTTAAGGAGAATGTGAAATAATCCTATTATATATAATATAAGGATTGTTATGTAAACGTTTTATATGATATTGCTTTTTGTTGAATATGGTTTCTCATAGTGTTAAAATTAGAAATGTAAGAAATAATATTTCAAAATAAAAAAATTTTTAGGAGGATTAGAAAATATTATGGCTGTTAAAGTTGCAATTAATGGTTTCGGACGTATTGGTCGTCTAGCTTTTAGACAAATGTTTGGTGCAGAAGGTTATGAAGTTGTTGCTATCAACGACTTAACTGCTCCAGAAATGTTAGCAAACCTATTAAAGTATGATACTGCACAAGGTGGTTATGCAGGTGTTATTGGTGAAGGTAAGCACACAGTTGAAGCTGGTGAAAACTTCATCGTTGTTGATGGTAAGAAGATTACTATCTACAAGGAAGCAGATGCTAACAATTTACCTTGGGGTGAATTAAATGTAGATGTAGTATTAGAATGTACTGGTTTCTATACAAAGAAAGAAAAAGCACAAGCTCATATCAATGCTGGTGCTAAGAAGGTTGTTATTTCAGCTCCAGCTGGAAATGATTTACCTACAATCGTATTTGGTGTAAATGAAAAGACATTAACTAAGAATGATACAATCATTTCTGCTGCATCATGTACAACTAACTGTCTAGCTCCTATGGCTAAGGCATTAAATGACTATGCTCCAATTCAATCAGGAATTATGTCAACAATCCATGCTTATACAGGAGATCAAATGATTCTTGATGGACCACATAGAAAAGGTGATTTAAGAAGAGCTAGAGCAGGTGCTGCTAATATCGTACCTAACTCAACTGGTGCTGCAAAGGCAATTGGTCTTGTTATTCCTGAATTAAATGGTAAGTTAATTGGTTCTGCACAAAGAGTTCCAGTTCCTACAGGTTCAACTACAATCTTAACTGCAGTAGTTAAGAAGGACAATGTTACAGTTGATGAAATCAATGCTGCAATGAAGTCTCAAGCTTCTCAATCATTTGGTTACAACACTGACCCAATCGTTTCATCTGATGTTATCGGTATGAGATTTGGTTCATTATTCGATGCTACTCAAACAATGGTATCTAAGATTGCTGATGGTTTATTCGAAGTTCAAGTTGTTTCTTGGTATGACAATGAAAATTCATACACTAGCCAAATGGTTAGAACAATCAAGTATTTCGCTGAATTAAAGTAATTTAAACTTGATTTTAAAAACCCAGAAATTCTGGGTTTTTTTCTTCCTAATTTTTTGATATAATTTTATTTGGATTGGATGTGAAATAATGGATTTAAGATTAAATCATGGAATAAATGAAGAAGAAATAAATAAATTTTCAGCAATTGTTACAACTGATAAATTTAGCTATGCAGAATTTGATTCCAAAAAAGGAATCCCTCTAAATTCATTTACTCATTTTCATGATTCATACGAATTTATTTTTCCATTTACAACAGTACCATTATTAAGACACCATGATGCAATATGCGTAGGCGAGGTAGGATATTGTTATCCACTAAATCCTAATGTTAAGCATGGCATAGAATTCGATTTAAATTCAAGCTTAGTATCGATTGTTGTAGAAACTAATTACTTAAATAAAATAAAGAAAGAATTAGGATATGAGGATAAAGAATTTTATCATAAATTTCTAATTCCATCTAATTTATATAACAATATTTGGAAATTTAAAATAACTGAGGATGAATCAATAATTGATGATATCGTTAAGCTATTAATAATTGAAGGCATGAAAGAGGATAATAATGTTTCAAGCCATGAAGCCCTATATTTTATGAATGTTAGAGAAAGTATGAAATATTTATTAAAGAATTATACCGATCCTGATTTAACAATAGAGAAGCTTGCTGAACAATCAAATTATTCATATACATATTTTACAAAGGTCTTTAAAAAGTTTATGAATGATACACCAATTAATCATTTAAATAAGCTAAGATTGTCTCGAGCTAAAGAGCTTATGAGAGACGAAAGCCTATCTTTAGAAGAAATAGCTTTAATGTCTGGATACAAGAATAATTCAAGCTTTACGGAATCGTTTAAGAGACTTATAGGCATGAATCCTCTAGTTTACAGGAAAAAATACCTAAAAAATTCAAATTTTTGACATTTTGTACAATAATGGCTTACATTTGCACAGAATTATGATACAATAGAGCCATGGGAGAAAAAGTGGGGACTAATGAAAGTTGTTAAACTTTTATTATCAATCGATTCTTTTTTGAAGTCTAGGATTCACCTAGATTTCTTTTTTTCTTTTAGAAAAAATGTTATAATCATTTTGAGGTATTTTTATGGAATGGATAGATTTTATAAATGAAGAAAAGAAAAAGGAATATTACCAAATATTAAAACAAAAGGTAGATGAAGAATATAAAAATTATTTATGTCATCCTGATTATAATAATATTTTTCATGCCTTCAGTGTAACTCACTTAAACGATATAAAGGTAGTTATATTAGGACAGGATCCATATCATGAGCCTAATCAGGCTCACGGCTTAGCATTTAGTGTATTATGTGATAAGCTACCACCTTCATTAATTAATATATATAAAGAAATGTCTTCTGACTTAGGTATTAATATAAATCAAGATGGTAATCTAGATTATTTAGCTAAGCAAGGAGTATTATTATTGAATACAACATTAACTGTAAGAGATGGTAAAGCATTCTCACATAAGGATTTCGGTTGGGATATTTTTACTGATAATGTTATTTCATTAATTAATAAAATTGATAAACCAATCGTATTTATTTTATGGGGAGCTCCTGCAGGTAAAAAGAAGAAATTATTAAATAATCCAAATCATTTAATAATTGAATCAGCCCACCCATCTCCACTTTCAGCATATCGTGGCTTTTTTGGCTCAAAGCCTTTTTCTAAAACAAATGACTTTTTAATTAAAAATAATATTAAACCAATAAAATGGGTAAAGTAGGTGACAATTATGGATATGAGAGAAAAGAAAATTGATGGTGAAGTTATCTATGATGGTAAAGTAGTAAAGGTAATAAGAGATAAGGTATTATGTCCAAATAACAAGGAAGCATATAGAGAAATAATAAGACATAATGGTGGTGCTGCAATCTTACCTATTACTAAAGATAATAAAATATTATTAATAAGACAATTTAGATATGCGTATGATGAAATAATTTATGAAATTCCAGCTGGTAAGCTAGAATTAAATGAAGATCCATATTCTGCAGCATTAAGAGAATTAGAGGAAGAAACAGGATTTAAGGTCGATAAATTAGAGCCACTTGGTGTAATTTATCCTACCTGTGGCTATTCAAGTGAAAAAATATATTTATATTTAGCTAATAATTTAACAGAAGGTGTAAAACATTTAGATGAAGATGAATTCATTGAAGTCCTATATGTATCTATAGATGAAGCTAAAAAAATGATTTTAGAAAATAAAATTAAAGATGCTAAAACAATTGTTGCAATATCAAATTATTTATTAAATTTGAAAAAATAATTAAAAATATTAATTTAAATGGTAGAAAAAATTAATTTCTATCATTTTTATTTATTTTTAAAGTTAATAAAATTAATCACACGATTAAAAAAATTAATAATAAAAATTGACAAAATAAATATTGTGATTATAATTGTATGTGTAAGGAGTGATAAGAAATGAAAAAGAATATTATTGGCTATTGTCCGATTTGTAATGAAAAATTAACAGTTAAAACATTAAGATGTGATCATTGTGATACAGAAATAACTGGTGAATTTAATTTATCGCCATTCGATTATTTAACAAAGGATCAAATTGACTTCGCTTTAGTATTTATTAAATGCGAAGGTAATATTAAAGCAATTGAGAAAAGCTTAAATATTAGCTATCCTACTGTAAAGAAAAATATAGATGATTTAATTAACGCATTAGGTATGAAGCAGGTAATTGAATTAGAACAAGATGATAATAAGGAATTAACTAGAGAAGAAGTTGGAAGAATGTTAAAAAATGGAGAAATCTCATTTGAGGAAGCAGAAAAAATACTAGGAGGTCTATAATAATGAAAAAGAAATTTTTAGATAGATTATCTATAGAGCTTGATAATGTAAATGCTAAGCATAAGGATGATATATTAGATAAATATAGAAAAAGATATGAATTTGGTCTTGAATCTGGCTTATCTGAAGAGAAAATAGAAGAGATGCTTGGAGATCCTAAAGAAATCGCTGAAAAATATAGAGCTGAAAGCCCATTTACTTCTGACGGCTATAATAAGAATTATAATTTATCAATTAAGACAGTCAGTGACGATGTAATTATAAAAAGAGGGAAAGATAGTAAGGTTCATATTTTCTTTGATGATTGTAATACTGATAATTACGAAATTAAGAATAATAGTGATGGAGTATTTATAGATTATCCCAAAAGTAAATATTTTAGCTTCAATAGAAAAACTGGTGGAACAATCACAGTAGAAATACCTAACGATAGAGTATTTTATAATTCAGAAATATCAACTGCATCAGGAGATATAAAGGTTGAATATTTAAAAAGCAAAAAAATTGATTTTACAATTGCTTCAAGTGATATGGTAATTCATACTCTAGAGGGAGATAATATCAAGCTCGTAGCAGTATCAGGTGATATATTTGTTGATAGAGCTAAATGCATTGATTTCCATACATCTACTGTATCAGGAGATGTAGAAGCTAATTACATTGATTCTGAATCTTTATTTATTGATACAATATCAGGCGATGGAAAAGTAAAGGAAGCAACAGGAAAAATTAAAACATCATCAGTATCAGGAGATATTTATGTTAATGGTATTGAATGTGGAAATATGAAAAAAACTATGAAAGGTTGGTTTAAAAAATGAGCTTAAAAAATAGAATTATTAGTGTTACACCACTTGTTTGTTTAATTACATATTTGGCAATTGGATTTATTTGGAATATTTGGCATCCAACATGGGCTATATTTTTCCTAATTATAATAGTACCTATAATTTTAAATTCATCATTTGGAAAGATTATATATCCAATAATCTGTACAATAGCATTTATACTAATAGGTACAATTTGGGGATACTGGCACCCAGCTTGGTTGATATTCTTAACTATTCCAGTATATTACACATTATTTGAGCCATTTCTTGGCGATAAAAAGAAAAAGAGAATAGAAGTAATCGAAAAGGATTAATTAAATATGGCTTACAAAAACTGTAAGCCATATTTTTAAGATGGAGAATTATGAAAAAGAAAAATGTTAGTAATGAATATATAAAGCAATTTTATAAAAAGAATAAAATTAATTTTATCGTAGCTTTTCTAGAGGTATTATTAATTACTGCAGGTACACTAGTATTATCCTGGCTATTACAGCAAACTACAGATTTAATCGCAGGTAATAATACAACATTTAAATTACATGATTTAGCTTTAATAGCCTTATTTTTATTCATTGGATGCTTGGGAGCATATTTAATTTCATATTATTCTAAGCCTAGATTTATAACAAAAGGAATATCTCAATACAAAGAATATATATTTGAAAAAATAACAAAGAAAAATATATCAGCATTTGTAGGTGAAGGTTCATCTAAATATATTTCATCTTTAACAAATGATATTGCAACTATTGAAAAAGGATATTTATGGAATACATTTGATATTGTCGCAAATATTTTATTATTTGTTGGTTCATTAGCCTTAATGTTTATTTATAATTGGCTATTGACATTAATTGCCTTAACCTTATCAATAATTCCTATTATTATAACTATAATATTAGGTAATTATATGGCTAAAACTGAAAAGAAGGTATCTGATCAAAATGAAATATATACAGCTACTATAAAGGATACATTAAGTGGATTTTCAGTAATTAAAGCATTTAAAGTAGAAGCTGAAATGATTAAGAATTTTAAATATAATATTAAGCGTCTTGCAACATGCCAATCTAGAAAATATAAAATTCAAATTTTAATGGAAATGGCGGGTCTTGCGGCAGCATTATTAGTTCAAATTGGTATTTTCTTAATTGGTGCATATTTAGCAATATCTGGTAAAGGTGTTACCGCAGGTACAACTATCGTCTTTGTTCAACTACTTAATTTTATTTTAAATCCAATTCAAATAGTTCCAAAGGCATTAGCTGAAAGAAAAGCAGCTAAAGCTTTAATAGAAAAGATTGCATTGGAGATTGAACAAAATGTAAGAGAAGAAAAGATTTCTAATATTACAAAACTAGAAGATGGTATTAATATAAAGAATTTATCCTTTGGATATACAGAAGAAAAAGAAATATTACATAATATCAGCTATAATTTCGGATTAGGTAAAAAATATGCAATAGTAGGAACATCAGGCTCTGGTAAATCAACATTATTAAATTTATTAATGGCATCACATAATAATTATCATGGTAATATATGTTATGATAATATAGAAATAAAAGATATTAGTAGTGATAATTTATATAATATTGAAAGTATTATTCAACAAACAGTTTTTATTTTCAATTCAACAATTAAAAATAATATTACAATGTTTCAAGAATTTAAAGAAGAAGACATTGAAAAGGCAATTGATTTATCAGGCTTAAGAGCTTTAGTTAATGAAAAGGGCCTAGATTATATTTGTGGTGAGAATGGTAGTGGCCTATCAGGTGGAGAAAAACAAAGAATATCAATAGCTAGATGCTTATTAAGAAAAACACAGGTTTTATTAGTAGATGAAGCAACTGCAGCATTAGATGCAGAAACAGCATATCAGGTATCTAATTCTATATTAAATTTAGACGAAGTAACAAGTATTGTTGTAACCCATTCTCTAGAAGAAGGGTTATTAAAAAAATATGATGAAATAATTACATTAAAAAATGGATCAATCATTGAATCAGGAACTTTTGATTCATTGATTAATAATAAAGGATATTTTTATTCATTATTTACAGTATCACAATAATTTTTAAAAATTTTTGTCACCTTTTCGGACTCATAAACGTTTTAATTTTGAGGGAGAATTATTTTTATGTCGTTAATATCTAAAGGGGAGTTTGAAAATAAATATAATTTATATTCACAAGAATTAATGAATATTAGCTATGGATATACAAAAAATAAAGATGATTCTTTAGAGGAGCTGGTATTATGAATTTTGGAATAATAGGATTAGGTAATATAGCAAACAAATTTGCTAAAACATTAAATGAGATGAATGAATGCTTATATGCAGTTGCATCACGTGATATCATTAAGGCAAAGGAATTTTCTTTAAAATACAATTCAGTTAAATATTATGGTTCCTATGATGAATTATATAATGATCCTAATATAGATATAATCTATATAGCTACACCAAATAATTATCATTATAAAAATTCATTAGATGCCCTAAATTGTAGTAAGAATGTTATATGTGAAAAGCCATTTACTACAAATCCAAATGAAGCAAAAGAGTTATATAATTTAGCTAAAGAAAAGAATTTATTTATTATGGAAGCATTATGGATTGAGTTCTTGCCTTCATATAAAAAGATAAAAGAAATAATAACTGATGGAATAATTGGTGATATTAAAGATATTAGTGTGAGCTATGGCTTTGATACAAATATAGATAGAAAGAAAAGAAAATTTGAATCAAGCTTAGCTGGTGGTGCATTATTAGATATAGGTATTTATAATTTAGGATTTATAGATATGATAATAAATGATGAAGTAGAATCATTTAATTCAAATTATCATTTAAATGAATATAATACTGATGATTATAGTGAAATTAATTTATCATTTAAAAATGGTAGTAGGGCTAAATGTGTTACCGCAATAGGTAAGGAGATTTAAAGAGAAGCGTATATAAATGGTACTAAGGGTATGATTTATATACCTGATTTTCAACAAAACCAATGCTTTAAATTAATAATTAATAATGAAGAAAAGGAATATTCATATCCATTTGAAATTAATGGATTTGAATATCAAATTAAAGAAGCAATTAATTCAATTAAAAATAAGAAAAATGAATCAAGTATTTATCCAGGATTTAAGTCAATTCGTTTAATGAAATTATTATATGACATAAGAATGAGCTGGAATATGAAATTCAGCTTTGAAAAATAAGAAAAAAACTAGGGAAAATATATATTTTCCCTTTTTTGATACTGATTTTTATGATATTATAAAAATGTATTAATTTTTTAGGAGATGGTTAGCAATGAATAAAAATATCGTTTACTTATCATTTTTAGAGGGGGATATATCAAAGGCAAAGGATGTAGAGAAGGGATTAAATTCTTCAGGCTTTGTTACAAAGACAACTGACATTTCAGAGGATTATGAAAAGAAGGTTAGAGTAGCCCTTTTAAGAGCTGACGCTGTTGTTGTAGCATTAAGCGCTAAAACATTAAAAGAGGATGAATTCTTCCAACATTTAGAAATTGCTAAAAAATATAATAGAACATCAACACCAATGGTTTATTTATTATTAGATGAAAGCATTGATGCCCTATTTGATAAGATTTATGCTGATGAAACATATAGTGATGATGCATTAATTAGAGCTGATGATTTTAGGGATACCCTAATGAATAAAGATTATGTATTCTATGATGCTAATATCAATGAGAATTTAAAAAATAAATTAATTGAATTAGGTTTAGTTCCTTATGGTAGCTCAAATGATGAGATTGCCGCTAAAAAGGAAACTCAAACTGAAATAAAGAAGGTTGAAGCTGCAAAGGTTATTGAAGAAATAAAGGCTGAGGATAATAAAAAGGAAGAAATTATCCCTGAGGTAGCTACCCCTGTAGAGGAAAAAGCTGAAGCAGTAAAGGACGAGCCAAAAGCTAATACTGTATCTGAAAAGCAATTAACAGCATTAGAAGAGGTTAAGCAAATCTTAGAAAATAATTCAGTTAAGGCTAATGATAATGTTGTTGCCCTAAAGAAGGCTCCTAAGGTAAATGAGATTTTCTTAAGACAAGCTATTGATAAATTTAATCAACAAAAATATTTAGAGGCATTTGATATTTTCATGAGAACTGAAGATCATCCAAAGGCACAAGAATATATTGCATATTTATATTTAACTGGCTTTGGTGTTGATAAGAATGAGCAAGAGGCATTTAATTGGTATAAAAAAGCAGTGGAAAATGATAATAAGGATGCATATTTTGGTCTTGCTGAATGCTATTATTATGCAATTGGTACAAGAAAGGATGACCAATTAGCTATTAAATATTATAAGCTTCCTGCTGATTTGGGTGATAGAGATGCTCTATATAAGCTAGCTAATGCTTATTTCTATGGACAAGATGATGCTCTAGATTATCAACAAGCAATGAAAATCTATAAAAATAATTTTGGTGATGATCCTGATGCTATCTATAATATGGGTTATATGTATTATAATGGACTTGGCTGTGAGGAAGATAAAAAGAAAGCATTTGATTTATATAAATTAGCAGCTCAAATGGGTAATTCTAAAGCATATAACGACTTAGCTAATATGTATTTCTTAGGCGAAGAGGTAGAGCAAAATTATGCTCAAGCATTTAAATATTACGCTCAAGCAGCTAAGCTTGGCGAGGATGCAGCAAGCTATAATTTAGCTGAATCATATTTCTATGGTACTGGTATTAAGGTAGATCGTAAAAAAGCTATTTTATTCTACAAAAAGGCAGCAAGCCAAGGCTCAAGTGAGGCTGAATATAAGCTTGGTACATTATCTGATGCCGGAGATGATGTTGAATTATCTTATGATGAAGCATTTAAGTGGTATAAGAGAGCAGCTGAACAAGGCCATCCTCTAGCTGAAAAGAAGATTGGTGACCACTATTATTTCGGTTATGGTGTTAAGCCTGATAAGGAAGAAGCATTTAGATGGTATCTAGAAGCAGCTAAACATAAAAATGTAGACGCAATGCTTGAAGTAGCATGGTGCTATAGAGGTGCTGTAGGAGTTAATGAAAACCCTGAAGAAGCATTTAAGTGGTTTAGTATTGCAGCATCATATAATAATGAAAAGGCTCTAAATTATGTTGGTGATTGCTATAATCTAGGAATCGGTGTAGAAGCAGATTCTACTAAAGCATTTGAAAGCTATAAAAAGGCTGCAGAAATTGATTCAACATTAGGTCAATTAAATGTAGGTAAGTGCTATTACAATGGTACTGGTGTTGAAAGAGATTATAAGCAAGCCCAAAGATGGTACGAAAAGGCAGCAATGAATGATCAACCTGAAGCACAATTCTTATTAGCCAAGATGTATTATGATGGATTCATTGGTCAAGATTATACAAAGGCAATGAGCTGGTTTAAGCGTTCTGCAAAGAATGATTATGCAGCAGCATATTATATGATTTCTCATTTATATCAATATGGTCTTGGTGTAAAGGAAAACAAGGATTTAGCTTTATCTAATTTACAAGAAGCAGCTGATTTAGGCGATGAATTAGCATTATATGATCTAGGTGATCATTATGGTGCTAAGGGTGATAGAGAAAAAGCATTTGAATATTATGAAGAGGCTTCAAATAAGGGCTTCCAAACTGCAACATTAAAGCTTGCATCATGCTATTATTTAGGCTTTGGTATTCAAGCAGATAAGGATTATGCATATGATCTTGCATATAAATTAGCAACTCAAGGAAATGAAGAAGCTAAGAAATTTATTTATAAATATTTTAATGAAGAAGTATAATAATTTAACTCGTTAATTTTGATGATTAGCGAGTTTTTTCTTTTCTTCCCTTGAAATAGCCTTGTTATTATTTTAAAATTAAATTAGATATAAACTATTACAAAAATAACAAGGAGAGTATGCCTATGGATAAAAAATATACACCAGGAAACTATTATATAAGTAATACTTTTTCATCTACTTCATATAGTGTTAATATGAATTCTAATAACAATAAATTAAATTATTCAGTTAATTTATTTCCTTATACTTCATCTTTAATTAATTTAGGTTTAAATTATGAAAATATGATAATAAATTCATATTTATTCTCATTTTATTATAATATTTCATATTATCAAACTTCATATTTAATATATGATTATTTAGGAGATTATGAAGAAGTAATATTTAAAGAAACAATAGAAGATGAATATGATATTTATGAATCAATGAATTATATACTATATGTATATGAACCAAATAATGATAATATAAAATATAAATTAATAATTAAAAAAACTAATAATGAATATATTTTAAAATCTAATTCTAATTATCCATTTAGAATTAATTATTATAATGGATTAATAATAAATATATTATTTAATCAAGATGGAAAT
>Ga0247610_10000336_pt1 | contig 72220 bp, 60 predicted proteins | sample 174DNAGHGhighgp2_FD_193483 | JGI IMG/M metagenome (GOLD analysis project Ga0247610, IMG submission 193483) | Sheep rumen microbial communities from Palmerston North, Manawatu-Wanganui, New Zealand - 1742 DNA GHGhigh gp2 | ecosystem: Host-associated > Mammals > Digestive system > Stomach > Rumen...
GTCAACAAAGCCAAGGCCATCAAGAGGAGTATGTTCAACAGAGCCAAGCCAGAGGTGCTAAGAGCCAAGATGCTGTACAGCGGGTTGAAATGGGGATGGAATTACCACCCAAATTGATGCAGAACCATTTTTTTTTGAGAAGATAAATTTTATGCAATCACATAGTATTTGAAGCTATTTTACAAACATCATTTTTCGATGTTTTTGCTTATTATAATCTGCATGTCAAAACGCAGGATTATGCTGGTGAGCCAAAAAAATGGAGAAAAAGTTTTGTATATTGTTTTTTTTTCACTATCTTTGCAAACTAATAGTACTAATAACCTAACGTTAAATTACTAACAATGAATAACAAATACGTGAAACCTAAGATGATGGTCGTCCAGTTACAAGGACGACACCAAGTGTTACAGGCCAGTCAGCAGAATGGCATGAGTATGGATATGAGTGGTTACCAGAAGGGTGGTGACGATAAAGACGACGACGGCTGGGAGGACTAACAGGGAGATTACTTTTGATTTATTAATGCAAATGCATGAATAGGAATATGAAACAGACAAGAATAAAGGTCATGGGCTATTGCTTCATGATGATGACAGCCTTGCTATGCTCCTGCTCATCTGACGATGACAATACACAGCAGGACGACAGTAACGGACGTTGTATGAGACAACTCACCATCTCTAACGTGATGATGAACACCAGGGCTGCGATTGATCCAAAGGCGTATACTGCTACGTGGGAGATAACTGACAGACCGACGTATATCAACCTAAGTCTGCTATCTGCAGAGTTGCGCTACGGTACCCTTACACCCTCGACAGCAGGAACCTCTACCACGCTGACGGGTAGCGTCTATTGCGGAATGGGAGACCACATTGCGATAATTCTCCCAAATGTGACTCCAGTGTTGCCTTCGGGTGAAAATGCTTACTACCCCGTCGACCTGCGTGGACAGAAGGGAACGCTGGCTGATATAGGCGCACGCTACCATTATATCTATGGTGTGGGCGAGGTGGTATCTGTGGATGGCGGTACGGCTACGGGCTCCATCACCAACACGAAGAGCCTGCTGTCGCTATGCAAGTTCACGTTTACAACTATCGATGGTTCTGTCAACGTGAAGTCAGTTCAGATAAACTACAAATCAGAATATACTGGCAACCTCATAGGCTATCCTCAGATGGGCACGGTGTCACTTGCTGATCCTGAGAACGTCTCTGCTGTAGGTGACTCTTCAGACAAACCGCTTACTATCACGCTCGACGAGACCAATTCTGCGGGCGTGGTCTATGTGGCTCTGTTCCCTTGCGATAAACTAACTTTCCACTTCACCGTGAGTGATGGCACCAACAACTACACAGCTACGAAGAATGCAAAGATGCTGGCAGGAAAATACTACGAAGTTCCAGTAACAGTTAAATTAGACAAACAATTTTAAAAAAAGGCCTATGAAAACTAAAAGATTCCACTTATTACGACAACGAATGCTTGTCGTAGTGTTCATGCTCATTGCAACTGTGACGGGTGTGCAGGCCGATGGCTATATCACCGATGTTATGGTTCTTGGTGCAGAAAAAGGCAAGGGTGCTTCCCTAAAAGCCGAGTACAGAAACAAGGGCTGGATTGTCGTTGACAAAGACCTCAACAGGAAAGCTGGTGGTTGGGATATCTATATCGCTTACAAGACCAGCACTACAGCAAATGCAGAGACGGGTTATATTACCGACATCTGTGCATCAGATAAAAATGTGAGTTCCTTCACTTTTGAAGGTCGCACCTATTATCGGGCCTCTGCCAATCGTGGATTCAACGGCGACTTAAACCGTGGTGCAGGGGGTGCCTATATCTATATCTACTATACTCGCGAACGAAATAAATTGATTACTTATGGCGATAGTAAGCGAGTGATATCAGCACTTTCAACGACGAGTTCCGGTGAGGATAGTAATCCTTCAACAGGCGCTGTCTCTTGGCGTAATTCCAAGTATAGCGGTCTTTGTGACGTGAACAAGGGGGCCGATGGCGATGATATTTTTATCCAACAGTATTTCACCACCCAGACTCTGAAATTCAAGGAAGAGCCCGTTTTTGCCTCAGACCTTACGTTCAATGGCAATTCGCTGAATCTGATAGCCAAGGACACTTGGAAAACCAATGCAGACTACGGCACTCTGAAATACAGAGTGAACGAAGGCAGCTGGTCGTGTGCTGTACCTGAGGCCATCAACGTTGGCAACTACAAGGTGGATGCCTATCTGGACGGCACCTCAGTCAGCGGACTCGTTTATGCGGATAACAGTCCTGTCATCAGTAAGACTGTTACTATCAATCCGCCCGTTGTTAAGGCAAAAGACCTTACCGCAGTATTTAACCAAGGCGAGAAGAAAGTTAAACTGACGTGGAATGTGAATACTATTCCTGGTAATTACAACGATTTTCAGTGGGTGGTCTATCGCAACGGTGAAAAGATTGCAAAGCTCAATCACGATGTACGAACCTATGCAGACGACAGTTTTGTGAACGAGTCTTCGCCAACTTATGAGATTTACTATGTCTCGAAGTTCTGGGATGAGAATACTAAGCGCGATGATACAAAAGCTACAGTGACGGTAAGCGTAGTACGCACGGTACCAGTAAACAATCTTATGGTGGAGCAGCAGGACGACCGTCTTGTATTTACCTGGACGTCTGACGGTTATTCCGAGGGCTTTGGCAATCAGTTCTGGATATACATCGACGATGAGGAGGATCCCACATACAAACTGAAGGCCTCGGCCATGCAGACCAAGTTCCGTTGGGAGCACCGTACCACCGATAAACACGACAACCGCCAGAACAAGGTTGACGAGGATACGGGCGTTCCCTATGCCGAGGAGCCGCTGAACGCCTGCGATGGGCACACCTATCGCATAGAGGGTGTCATTGACAACAAGGTGCTCAATACGTATAACATCAGCACGAAGGCCATTGGCAGTGCGACACTTTTCTACGAACTCGATGCCTCGAAGGGTGTATATGAAGGCTCGGTGAAACTCTCGTGGCGAGTCAATCTGCAGGGCTCGCTCGCGGCGAAGACCTATATGGTGGAACGTCGCCTGGCCGAGCAGGAAAATGAGGCCTGGGAGGTACTTTCCCGCATGTCGAGCAACGATGAATACATGTTGTTTACCGACGAGAAAGCCCTGCCCGGTGTGTATTACGACTACCGTGTTACTGTGGAAGACAAATGTGAGGACGGCAGTATCATCAAAAACGAAATCACTGACATCGGCTTTGCCAAGTCGACAGGTACTGTAACCGGTCGCATCGATTTCGGCTCGACGGGCACGGCCGTGCAGGACGTAGAAGTGGTGATGACGAAGACCAGTCCTGAGGGTGACAACCTGGATCAGTTCCACTCCATGTACTTCAACGACGTGAATGGTGCCGTGACATGGCAGTACCCGTCAGCAGACTATGCCGCCAAGAAATTCGCTACAGATAACTTCTCTGTTCAGATGTGGCTGTTCCCAGAAACGTATAACGACAGTAGGATTGTTAATTTCGGCAATGACATTGCCTTGGGCATGACCGACAGCGGACAGCTGACCTTCCAGAATGCTACTAGCATATTAACGTTCGAAGGTATTACATTACGTAAAGAAACGTACAACCACGTGTCACTGACTCGTAGTGGTTCTACACTGACCTGCTACGTGCTGAATGTCGATGACAACAACACCCCCATCGTGCAGAAAGCAACCATAACTTGGGACGGTGACCTGAATCTGACTGGGGCCACGCAGTTCGAAGTGGGACATTTCAGGGGAACGGTTGATGAGTTCCGCCTCTGGACGAAGAGTCTCCGTGAGGCCGATATCCTGGAGAATTTCGACCACTTGCTCGTGGGCGACGAGAAGAGTCTGGAGACCTATTGGACCTTCGACGAGGGGCTGCGTACACAATTCTTCGATTATTCGCGCGACGGTACCAATTATCGTAAGCATCATGGTCGCGTGGTCAGCAACGCACAAGCCTCGAACCTCACGCCTAGCGTGTTGGCGCTGAAAGCCAAGACCGATAAAGACGGTAACTATATCATACAAGGCATACCGTTCACAGGCGAAGGTTCCTCATACTCTGTCATACCTCTGTTGGGTATCCATGAGTTTAATCCTAATAAGACTTTGCTCTTTGTGGGCAAGAACGCACTTGTTCACACAGCCAACTTCAAGGATGTGTCATCGTTTATGATGAGCGGACATATCTATTATGCCGGTACCAACGTCCCCGTTGAAGGCGTACAAATGTACGTGGATGGTGTGGTGCAAAACAGCAACGGTGAGGTAGTCCAGACCGACGCGAGTGGTTACTACGAGGTAGCTGTACCTATCGGCAAGCATTTCGTGGAAGCCAGACTCGGAGGTCACACTTTTGTTGATGGCGGACGTTGGCCTACGCAAGGCATGTTCAACTTCGACCGTGCTGTGCAGCACGACTTTACCGACTCTACCTTGGTGAACTTTGTGGGTCGTGTAAGTGGCGGATTAGTCAACGATACCTTAGCAGTGGGCTTTGCCCTGTCTAACAATAACATCGGTATGGCCACCGTCCAGTTGGCGCTGAACAATGAGTCGTTCTCGCTGAACTGTGCCGATGACCATATTAGTGATGCCTCTGCCAATCGTGTCTGGGAAAGCGACACAGCAAGTATTAGCAGTCGCACGATGACAGGCACGGGCTATGATGCCAAATACATATACATTCGCACAGACTCGCTCTCGGGCGAATTCTCGGCGATGCTCCCTCCCCTGAAGTACAAGATAAAGAGTCTGCGTATCGACTCGAACCCCAATATCGATTTTGGGTCACTGCCTGAGGTTGACCTGACCAATGTGAACGCAGAATATGCTGACACGCTGTGTCTTACTGACGAGGACGGAAATGTGACGAAGAAGTCTTATTCGTACAACACAAAGATGGTGAAGACATACTTTGCCGAACCGCAGTTAAAACTGTGGCAGATGACCGTCAACGGCGACGGTGATGCGCCGAAGGGCGTATTCGGAAGGAAGACTTTTGAGAACTTTGTCGATGATTTCGGATCCACCAACATCAACGATATCTGGACTCTCGACAAAGAGGGTAATCCCGTTTATACCTACGGCTACCCTATCTACGACGGAGGAGACAATGTGAAAATGTGCGTATGGGGTTATGAACCCTATATGAACTATGATACCACTCCCGCCGTGGCCGACACCCTTGCACTTGATGGGCAGGTGGTGACTATAAGCAACGAGATGAGTGACGAGCAAATGGTGGTGGCACGTGTGGATGATGAATCCCTGGGACTGAAAGTTGGTGATATCTATGATTTGAAGACCAATCAGCTGATACTCGATGTCAAGGGAAAGAATGAATTCTCCTTCAAGACCGGACTGCCAAACATTGCAGCACCTTATACTCGCCAACTGAGTATGACCATGGAACGTAATAGTCGCACCTACACCTACGACGGCATCAACGCCATTGTCCTCGGTTCGCTGACCACGGGTACGAACTTCGTCACCCTCGGCCCTGACAAGGTAGTCATGGTTCTGCGCGATCCACCAGGAGCAACCTCCAAGACAACATGGAGCTCAGGTTCCGTCCGAACAAAGATGAGGAGCGAGGCTCATGGTTTCTATGGTGATGAGGCCATTACGATAGGCAAGGGATTGGGTGCTACATTTGAGACCGTTATCGGTATTGGTGTCGCAAACGTACAGAAGACCAAAAACGTCATAAATACCGTTGATGGTACACATTATAGGGTGAACCGCAACAACCAGACCGACGAGACGTGGTCCGTCACAACGACCAAGTCCGTCTCTACGGGTACAGGTATGTATTATGTAGGTTCTGCCGGCGATGTCTATATCGGTGCCTCAACCAACATTATCGTTGGCACCTGTCGTCAACTAGGATTCCACCGTATTGGTAAGGATTATCCCTTCGTACTTGACCTGAAGAATGCCATCTCACTGGACGACAGCATCACAACCACTTTCATGTACACTGCCTATGAACTGGAAAAAGTGATGATACCGAAGTGGGAAAATACACGTCGTTCGCTGTTTACTTTCGTCAAGGACAAGGCAGAAGCACAGAATTATAAAAACGAAAGCGACCATTGCGTCTATGTTACATGGCTTAAAGAGGATGATCCCAAATTAGGTGTCCATGATAGTACCTATATCCAGTATGGACCGAAAGGATGGGACGGCCAAAAAGCCTATACCGACAGCGTGATGTGGTGTACGGATCAGATTGAGAGCTGGCGCAAGGTGATGGCAGATAACGAGCAAGATAAGCTTGAAGCCATGAAAGGAAACGACTATTTCAAGGAAAATATCTCGTTTGATGGTGGAAGCTCCCATTCCTACAGTAACCGTAACGACACTACCTACCAGAAAAGACATAACTACAATCACAACTGGGGATATATCGGAAAGGGTGGATATAATTCCGAAATAAGCCTTGGTGGACTGTTTTCAAAGTTTACTTTGGATGTTTCCACTGAGAACGGTTGGTACATGTCGACCTCAGAGAGCGACTCTGACGAGAACACTAAGGACTGGGCTCAGTTTGACTATTCGTTCAGCGACGGCAACAGAGGCACTGACTTTAGTGTCAGCATTTACAAATCGCCTAGTGGCTGGAGCGACAGCTTCTTCCTCCTTGGTGGACAGAGCTACAACCCTTACGAGGGCGAAGAGAAAACGAAGTATTTCGAGGCAGGAATGCATACTCTTAGCAACGGTACCGAGCAAATGGAACGCCCCAATATCCGCATTAGCCTTGATGGTAATGCCGACAATAGTGCCAAGAGTGTCACTTTGAGTGATGTGCCTGCTGGACAGGCTGGGCAGTTTACCTTGCACCTCACTAACCTGAGTAACACTAGTCAGGGCTTTGAGTTTAGCTATAAGCTCATCGTACAGGAAAAGGCTAATCAAAAGGGACTGGAAGTGCGAATGGATGGCATACCTGCTGATGGACGCTCCATATTGATTCCTGCAGGAGAAACGGTGAAAAAGGTTATTACTGTGCGACAGACTGACCAAAGCGTGCTCGATTATGAAGACTTGAAGATATTGTTTGCCTCACCTTATCAGCCCAAAGCTCTTAATGATGCGGTAACGATAAACATACACTTCCAACCTAGTTCAAGTCCTATAGACCTGGCTATTGACGAGCCGATATTCAACATCGAGAACATACAGCGTACCAAGGGCAATCTGGAGTTGAAACTGAAAAACTTCGATCGCCAGTTCAAGGGAATGAAAAAACTTGGTGTAGAATATCGCTACGAGGGTTCCGCTACGTGGACACAACCTTCAGAACTACAGTTCGTGGTGAACGAAGAAGACACGGCGAGACTGGGGGGAAAACCGTTGCCCGCAACTGGTGACCTGCGCTTGACCTATAATATGGGTGATGCCAACTTCTATCCACAAGGCAACTACACGTTCCGCGCCTATACCCAGACGATGTATGGCACGGAGGCGGTAAACGTCTATAGCAAAGAGATTGTAGTGGTGAAAGATGACGCGGCTCCACGCCAGCTCACCACACCAGAACCAACAAATGGTATATTGGGCTATGGCGATGACTTGATGGTGGAGTTTAACGAGGACATCGTGCCAGGCTATGTCAGCGATAAGAACATTATCGTTACCGCCAAGCTGAATAGTCAGAAGGTGATGCACGACGTGGCTGTGCGCCTGTTCCCTGCAGGAAGCACTCCAAAAACCCAGAACCCCATCTTCCTCAATGGCGACTTCTCAATCGATTTCTGGATGAAATGGATATCGAGCGGCACCATCCTGTCGTTAGGACAGAGCCAACTGACGATGGGTGTGGATAGCGAAGGCCACGTAGAGGTGGGCGTTGCTGGTTTGGTGATCAAGTCGGAAGAGGTAATACCCAAAGACACCTGGACCTACGTCGTGCTGAGTTACAAGGCCGACGAAATGAAGTTCTCAGCCCTGGCACAATATGAAACCACCACGCTACCCTTGTTTACCAACCAGCAGGTAACAGCAGGTATAGTAGCAGCCCACGATTATACCAGTGAGAATCGACTCTATCTAGGTGACATGAATGGTGCTATTCACGATCTGAGCCTCTTCAACATCTATCGTGATCCTGTGGAGGCTGCTGCCGCAAAGTATCAGTCGAAGGATAATTACGTCTATGGACTGGTGAACTACTGGCCTATGGACGAGGGACACGGAACGGTGGCCCGTGACACCCGCCACACTCATGACTTCTCAGTGGGGAACTGGCTCCGCGACAACAAGAACTATGCCCTGAGTGTAGATGAAAAGGGAGCCGATATTGACATCTCGCAAATCAACACACGCCCAGGCGATAGCTACATGATAGAAATGTGGTATAACTCACCTCGTCGGCCGGAGCAGGAGCAGACCGTCTTCGAGGTAGGCTATGACGACAGCAACCGCATCGGTCTCTATCACAATCATGACTATGACTGGATACTTCGCTACGGCGGTAATGAACATGTGGTTGGCAATAATGGGATGATTTATGATACAGACTGGAACCACGTGGCACTGAACGTAGTGCGCGGACAGTCTGCCTCGTTCTACTTCAACGGCCAGCGCACGGCTGTCTTTGCCGAGGCCGATGTGCCGGCATTGGAGGGCGCCATCCTCAGCGTTGCCAAGGGCGCACAGACGGCTTTGATTGATGAGGTGCGCATCTGGCATGCCACACTCTCTGAAAGCCGCCTGTTGAACAATATGTATAACTGCATCGATACGACCGACTATTACTCACGCGGACTGGTGGCCTACTATCCTTTTGAGAAAGAGGGAGCGGTTGATGGCGTGACCACCCGTGTGGAGACGATTGATAATCTGGCATCGCTCTCGCGCGGCAGTTCTGTCAGCCAGGGTATGAGTCTGAAAGGATCGTATTCGTTCAGCAATACAACACCGCCCATCAAGAACGCACCAGTGGAGAGTCGGCTCATGGCCAAGCCTATCGCCTCGGAACGTAAGGTGGTCATCAGTCTCGTAGAGAGTAGTGGTATCAAAGCCCGTGACATTGAGGGAACCACACTTAACATCACCTTAGATAAGATTCATGATATGCATGGCAACCAGTCGGCACCCATACGCTGGACTGCTTACGTGCAGAGGAATACGCTGAAGTGGTCTAAGGATAGTGTCACCGTCATCAAGCAATATGGCGATAACCACTTCTTCGACGTGGAGATTGTAAACAGGGGTGGTAATACCGAGTACTATACCTTATATAATATGCCACAGTGGCTCACCCTCGTCGATGCTCTTGATGGATCACCCGTTGAGACTACCGGTGACCTTGCGCCACAGTCAAAGAAGACGCTACGTTTCAAGGTGACATCGACGGTTCCTGTAGGCAACTATGATGTTACCGTGGGCTTGCAGGGCAATGACGAGATCCTGGAACCTCTGCGCATCGTTATGAAGGTACGTGGTGAGGCACCTGCCTGGACGGTGGATCCCGACCTGTATGAGAACTCTATGAGCATCGTAGGTCAGATCTATGCCAATGGTGTTTTGATGAGCAACAGCGAGAGTTGTGTGGCTGCATTTATCGATGGCCAATGCCGTGGCGTGGCTTATATTCAGCCCATACGTGGTGCTGCCTTTGTGACTATGAGCGTTTATGGTACGGCCATGCAGTCCGTAAACGGTGTGATGACCGAACTGGACAATGGCAAGGCTGTGACCTTCCGCATCTGGGATGCCTCAAAAGGTGTGGCCTACTCTAATGTTAACATTGCTGTCTCATCTTCATCGCAACAAACAGAACAACAATCCTCGCTCCTCTTTAATTCCTCTGTAACCTATGGTGACTTCGACAAGCCCGTCATCTTCACCAAGAGTAACCTGATGGAGCAGGAACTGAAGTTGAAGTCTGGGTGGAACTGGATGTCGCTCAGCGTAGAGCCTGTGGACACGAAGACCTCCGTGGTATTCAAGGATATCACCTCGTGGAATGTGTACATTAAAGACCGCTCCACTGGTACCTACTATTCTAACGGCACCTATTGGGATGGTACACTCTCTAGCATGCATGCTAACACAATGTATAAGATGAAGCTCACAAAGATGTCGAAGAGCAAAGACCTGCCCACACCGCTACCCGTTACGGGAGAACAGGTGAAACTCTCTGAAACCAAGGTGAAGCTGAAGAAGAACTGGAACTGGATAGGTTATCTGCCTACCACAACTATGACCCTCGACATGGCACTCGCCGGAGCCAACCCGTCCAAGGGCGATCAGGTGAAGTCGCAGCAAGGCTTCGCTATCTACGGTTCCAATGGATGGGATGGTGACCTCAAGGTTATGGAAAGTGGTAAGGGCTACCTCTACTACAGCGTTGCTGATGCCGATAAGGAGTTCGCCTACCCGACAACCAATGGCACAGCCGGTAATCGCCTCCTGGCTCCTGCAGCCACTCCATCTGGTACTCCTGCCTTCTTCACTCCCGTCGCCCCCGAGAACTACTCCGACAATATGTCAATGGTAGTCCAGCTCATCAAGGACGGTGAGCCTGTGACCGACGCTGAGCTGGGAGCCTTCATTGATGACGAGTGTCGCGGAGCTGCCGTTGCCTCTGAGACAAGTGGACTCTACTATCTGCTCATTGCTGGTGAGGGTCACGGAAAAGCCATGCAGATATGTGCCGCCATCGATGGCATTGTCACCACTGTCTGCACCACCGTTCCCTTCAACAACGATGCTATCATCGGCACACCATGGGAGCCCTTCATCATCGACCTTGATGACCCGTCAGACATTAGTGGTGTTTCCTCTGACGTTATCGCAGATACAGAGTGGTACACGCTACAAGGCTTTAAGATTGGACGCCGTCCCACGACCCCTGGTGTCTATATCCATCGTGGTCAAAAGGTAACCATCTTACAACAATAGTATTGTAGGGGTTATAAAGTAGACTTCGGTCTTCAAATCACATCGACTTCGCCCTAAGTAACAAGCGAAAGATTTTCCTTGTTCTTAGGGCGAACGATGTTTGTATGCCGCTTACTTTCTGATTTTCTCTTGGTACTTCACCTGTTCTCCGTCTTTCTTCAGTACATCAGCGAAAGACTGTGGACTGATGGTGACGGGGCCTCGCATGAATTCCGGGATGTTGTAACTCTTCATGAACTGACGGTGGTAGTCGGGGTCGGCACTGGGCAGTTCGAAGGGCTTTGCGCCATGGCCTTTTTCGTCAATGTGGACAATAAAGGGACGGGTGTAGTTTCCGTCGTAGCGGCGACTGCTGAACACCACCCAACGTCCGTTGCTTGACCATGAGTGGTAGCTCTCCACGTCGGGCGAGTTGATTTCTTCTATGTTGCGTACCTTTCCTGTGGCAAGATCCATGATGTAGAGGTCTGCATCACGGTGCCAGATATGGAATACGCCATAATGGCCGAGGGTGAACATCAGGTAGCGACCGTCGGGCGAGATACGGGGCAAAGTCGCACTTTTCCCTAATGAGTCTGCATCGAAAACAAGCTCTCGTGGTCCGAACTGAAGTGTTTTTGGATTGAAACTCTTCTTGTAGATGTTGTATTTCACTTCGCGGAAGCGTTGAATGAGTTCTATGCCAGGATCAATGCTGTCCTTGAACTCAAAATGGGCGCTGCAATAGTAGAGGGCCTTACCGTCGGGTGCCCAAAAGGGAAATACCTCAAACTCCGTAGGGTCTTTTTCGATATTTGTTACCTCGTTGCGCTCTACATCGTAGGCTATCAGGTCGCTCTGGATGTCGTAGACCTCAATCTTGTCGGGGTTGGTGATATGGAATGTCTGTACTGTCTTGTTGGTGGAATAGACAATCAGCGGCAGCCAAGGATGCCAGGAGGGATAAACGCCTGCCGAAAGGATAGAGTCTGACGACATGTTGATCTTCTTGAGCTTCCCATCGTAGGCAATAACGGTGCCGCCCAGGTATTGACGGGCATGGAACTGCATACGCTCCGGATTGTACTGCTGGTAGTTATGACAATTGATACATTGTCCGTCGGTATATTCCTGACAGAGCATATTGTCGTAGATGACGCTTTCGTCGTAGTTTTCCAGGCATCGCTGGTTGATGGTCAGTTCCTCGTAGGTGATATACGACGGTGCAATCAGTCGGTAACTGATATAAGGGTCGATGGAATCGGGCGAGACATAGATGTTGAAGGGCTTGTATTTCGTCCACTGACCATCCTTCTGAATATAGACTTCCACGTTGATGGCCTTTCCACTCGCTTTCTCGGTCAGTCGTTTCCAGTCATCGGCATCGGGCTGTATCTTTGTTCCGCCGCACACCACCTCGTCTTCTCCAACCGTCAGGCGAGCCACGATGCCGTCGCCCTTCCCTTCAGTCTCAAATGTCAAGGCGGCTATGTTGACAGGTATGGTGACGTTGGCGTAGTCGGGATAGATACAGGGCAGTTCCTCCGATTCGCTAAATGTCGATGGTATCTGGTTTCCGCAGGCCGCAAAGACAACGGCTGCGGCTATGATGACAAACAGTTTCTTCATATCAATAGTACGTGATGTCCTTCAGGAAGAAGTATTCGAAATAATAGGTATGGCCGTATCTCTGACTGATGTATTTCCTGAACTGTTCGCTGGGTCTTCCCTGACACTGTTGCATCAACTGCACGAAGCCCCGGAAGTTCTCTTTCACCTCTCTGTCGATAGGCAACTCTTCCGTGAACGGCAAATGATTCATGTTGCCGAAGAGATAGGCTGCCTCTTGGAAGATACGCGGTACGGGCCTGTTGGGATGGAGGTTGAGATATTGTTCAAAGCGTGCCCAGAAATCGGCATTGCTCCTTGTCCACATCGCAGCCAGGACGGCCTGCTCTTGGAAATACGGGTCGTTGGAGTCCAGTTGTGACAACATCACCATGAGGTTCTTCTCCACGTAACTGTCGCCTTGGCTTTGTATGTCGGCGTAATGCATCATGTGGGTAATGGGACCTGTCTCCATGTCATTGGCCAGGCGGTCTGGGCTGTCTATGAGACTTTCCATATGGTCGGCCCTGTCTTCGTAATACTGTGTCTGTCGGAGCAGGTCCAGGTATTTCCGTGCTACTCTTGGTTCATTGGTGAACAGGGCCGTTCGTGCCATATATTGAAGTAGCTCCACGTTCCATCCGTATTCTACACCTTCCTCCATGCACATACGGTGGCACTCGTTCATGACACCATAATGATAATAGATCAGCCTGCCTGCCGTGTTATACATATAGACAGGCAGAGGTGTGTTGGGCTTCTTCGAACCTTTCGGAAAGCTGTACATTTTCTCACACTGGAGTCCCAGCCGGCTCAGTGCCAGATTGTGCATCATCACAATGGCACGAGTGGGCTCGCCCTCCTGCTTCTCGCCTTCTTCCAGTACGCCCTTCCAATCGGTCTGTTCTATGCAGCGCTGCATCCGCAGTTCATGATGGAAATTGACATCCTTGTACCAGAAATGCCACACGCCAACTGCCATGGCAGCCAATATCAGGCCTTGAGCGATGATGGGAATGATATTTTTTTGAGGCTTGCTGGGGGTAGGCTTGAAGGGTAATATCGCAATGGCGATAAAGAAGGCGGCCAGCAGATAATATGGAATGAAATAGACGGGATATGTATCCGAGACGGTGAAGATGGGCAGTGCTGCCCGGTAGATGTCATGGATGTTGGTCTGATAATAGACGTAGCGGTAGTATACCAGTGGTAGGGTAACGATGGCCAGTAGTGAAAAAACGGAGAGTGCAATATTCTGTGTGAACTTCCCCGATAGTCGCCACGTCCAGATCCCCATCACTAATGTCGCCCCCAATGCATAGACACCCATGAGTGGATATCCTGCTGACAATGCCATAGTGATATATGCTATGCGTATCCAGATGTTTTCAGGCAGTTTCCGGAATCCCCATAACAGAGCGACACCTGCTGTGGTGCCGATAGTGGCAGAGAAGAAATAGCCCTTCAGCTTCATGACGTAGATCCAGTAGCCCAGGTCTGTATTGGCTACTAACAGGATGGCTACGGGAATCATTGTGAAGACAATCCACCTGTCTGGGATGGAAAACGCGCGTTTTGCCAGCCACATGAGCAGCAGCCACCAGCCGCAGAGCAGCAGTACGCCTATCCACGGATGGTAGAAGAACTGCGTGAAGAATGCCCCCAGATAGGAGAGCATACCTCCCGGCACCACCATCGTCTGCTTGAAAAACAGTGAAGAATAGAGAAACAGATTATACTGTTGTACTTTCCATAGCAGGTCGGACTCAGCATACAGCAGCGCTGATGCAACGACGATAAGCACGCCCAGCCACAGGTATATAGCCTTGATTTTTTTCATAGCGTCTCTCAACTCATCGCCTATCACTTATCACTTCAGATGAAGCGTATGTCCCATGCGGTCTTTTTTGGTTTTCAGATAGCGTAGGTTATATTCGTTAGGTGTAACCTCAATGGGTACGTTCTCTACGATTTCCAGTCCGTAGGCCTCCAGTCCCACACGCTTCACGGGATTATTGGTCATCAGACGCATCTTGTGAACGCCCAGATGGCGTAGCATCTGTGCGCCGCAGCCGTAGTCGCGCTCGTCGGCCTTGAAGCCCAGACAGAGGTTGGCATCTACGGTGTCGTAGCCTTCCTCCTGCAGCTTATAGGCAGCCAGCTTGTTCATAAGTCCTATGCCGCGACCTTCCTGTTGCATATAGACGATGACACCCTTGCCCTCCTGTTCTATCTTCTGCATGGCTTTGTGAAGCTGTTCGCCACAATCGCAGCGACGGCTGCCCAGAATGTCGCCTGTCATACAAGAAGAATGTACGCGCACGAGGATGGGCTCGTCTTCCTTCCATTCGCCCTTAATCAGCGCGAAGTGCTCCTGTCCGTTGCTCTTCTGGCGGAATGGAATGATGCGGAAATGCCCGTATTCTGTAGGCATGTCGGCCTCTACGCCCACCTCGATAAGTGATTCCTGCTGAAGGCGGTAGGCTATCAAGTCCTTGATGGTGATGATCTTCAGGTGATGCTCCTGGGCAAAGACCTGTAGCTCTGGCATCCGGGCCATCGTACCGTCATCGTTCATGATCTCCATCAGCGCACCGGCAGGGTAGAGGCCGGCCAGGCGACAGAGGTCTACGGCAGCCTCGGTGTGTCCGCTGCGGCGCAGTACGCCATTGTCCTGCGCGTAGAGTGGGTTGATATGTCCCGGTCGGCCGAAGGTCTGTGGGGTCGATGTGGGGTCGGCCAGTGCCTGTATGGTAGCAGCGCGGTCGTGGGCTGATACGCCGGTGGTACAGCCTTCCAACTTATCGACAGTGACGGTAAAGGGCGTTCCTAACACGGAGGTGTTCTCGCTGACTTGCCGGGGCAGGTCGAGTTCCTCGCTGCGGCTGATGGTGATGGGTGCGCACAGCACGCCACGGGCGTATTTCAGCATGAAGTTCACCATCTCGGGGGTAATCTTCTCTGCGGCACAGATCAGGTCTCCCTCGTTTTCGCGGTCTTCGTCATCTACCACGATGACAAATTTGCCATTGCGGAAATCCTCCAAGGCCTCACTTATCTTGTTCAGTTTGAATGTCTCCATCGTTTTGTTGTATATTTAGTTTCGTATAATCTTTGTAAGCCTCGTCCGCCAGGGTGTCCTTCTGTTTGTCGGCAAGTGCCAGCATGAGCGGCATCAGTTTGTCGGTGGTGTTGGTGACATCGCGCAGGTCACGGTACAGGCGCAGACGGAAACGCAACATACGGAAATAGAAGAAGATGCCCAATGGCAGGAACAGACCGCTGATGATATTGAGCCATTTCTTGCGGAACGGCCTCGTGTGGGCATGAGTGGCCAGTATGGGGTAATTGTTCAGCTGGTATAGCACGTTATTGTCGCGTGAATAGCCCAGGTCTTCGATGGCCATTTCCAGCACCTCGTTGATGTGTGCTATCTCGTGGTCATCGCCGGGGCGGAAGAATACCTTGATGGGCGAAGGCCAGCGCAGCAACTTGTGGGTCTCTGAGTATATGGCGATATCCTCGTTGACAGTCTGCAGGGCGACGGCATCCATGCGGTATTTTGGCTCTTCGATGATCACTTCTTTCTTCGTGACATTGCGCTTCAGTCGCAGACCCAGCATACGCATCATGACCAGTCTGTAGGCATCTATATTGAATACGGTGGAATCGTTGTTGGCTTTATAGGTGAAAAATACCGCCAGAGGTGCTAACACCGCTGTAGAGATGCTTCGCCCGAACCATACCGTCCAGTTGTCGTCGCGTGCCATACGCATGCCCGTCATGTCAAGCAGATAGAAAATCAGGAACACAATAACAGACACAATGACAGGGACACCCAATCCACCCTTGCGGATGATGGCTCCTAATGGTGCGCCGATAAAGAAGAATATGATGCACGAGAGAGCCAGGGTACACTTGCCGATAGCCTCCAGAAGATGTATGCGCTCTGTGCGGTTCAGGTCATCCACGTAATTTCTCTTCATCTCCAGGTCATTGAAGGCGTTTTGGGCCTGACGTGCTGCCTGTCGTACTGTTTCCCGCTTGATGTCGTTGTCCATCTTTGCCAGGATGCTGTCGAGCACAGGCATCTCTTCTTCTTTAGCGCTAAGGAGCCTGGTGGAGTCCTGCGGGGTCAGCTCAGCTGTTTGGAAGGTGTAGCTTTGTGCCTCACGGAAGAACTGTCGTCCTACGGAGTCGTTGTACAACTTGATGGAATCCAGGTCTTGCAATATCTTGGGAACGCTTTTGGCACTGGCATCGCCCGAAAAATTACTGGCATCTGCCAGATTGAAGTCGCCGTCGAAATCGAGCAATATCTGTTTCTGCCCGAAGGTCTCGCGGCGATAGGGAACCTCGGCAGTGCCTCCCATATCCTGTGAGCGCATATTCTCGAACCATTCGCCGCCCCAGAGGGTCAGCAACAGGTGCTTCTTCTCGGCAGTAGACTGTAGCATGCCCGAGTCGGCCAAGATAATGGTCTGGTCTTCATACGACCCTGTCTGTCGATAGATCATGATGCCATAGAGGTGTCCCGTGTTCAGGTCTTTCTTCTCGACATAAAGGTTGGAATTGGGGATGCCAGCATAGAATGTGCCTTCCGGAATCTCCAGTTCCGGACTCTTCTGCTTCATTGACACCAGCAACTGCTTCAGCTGCATGTTGGCACTGGGAACTACGACATTCTGGAAATAGAACGAGATGCCTGCAATCAGTAATACCGCAACGATAAGCGAGCGCATGGACTGCATCAAAGAGATGCCAGCAGCCTTGATGGCCGTTAGTTCGGAACTTTCGCCTAAGTTACCGTAGGTGATAAGCGATGACAGAAGGATGGCCAGTGGGAATGCTTGTGGCATCAGACCTAATCCCATGTACCAGAAGAATTGCGCCAGGATCTCTATTGACAGTCCCTTGCCTATCAGTTCGTCAACATAGCGCCAAAGGAACTGCATCATCAGTACAAAGAGGCAGATGAAGAAGGTTCCTACGAAGAGCAGCCCGAACTGTTTCGTGATGAATATGTCTAATTTCTTTATCCTAAACATAAATCAGGCTGCAAAGGTAATATTTTTTTTTGAGGTTTAAGGTTTGAGGTTTGAGATTTCTCGTGTACCTTGTTGTTTTTTAACACAAACCTCAAATCTCAAACCTCAAAATCCTGTTGACTGATGCAGCCGATCCAGATTCTCATCCCATAATTCATGCAGGTCTTCGATATCCTCGGCAGGTGCGTAGTCCACTACACTGAGACAAAGGTCGCCTGTCAGGTCGCTTTTGCCTATTCTCATTTCCCAATAGGCCTCTGGCTCTTCTTCGTCAACCCATTGCAGGCGTATGTGGCTGTTCTTTTGACGTTCCACAATATTGGCGTTCAGTGTGTGGTGCTCACCGTAGATATTGCCCCATGTGAGTTGCATTACTCCGTCTTCTTCTACCACTCGGTCGGCCAACCAACGCTCCAGTCCGTGGTCTGTGCTCAACAGTTGCCACAGCAAATCGGGTTTACCTGCAGCCAGCGGATATTCTAAATTCAATCGTTGTTTCAGCATATCGTTCTGGTTAGTGTGTTCCCATACAGGAATAGGTTTTTCGGCTACAAAGTTACATAAAAAGATGGAAAACGCATACGATGAAGTAAAAAAAATGTACCCTGATTCATAAAAAATGTTAAGCCGCGCAAATTTCCCATTTCTCATTTCTCGTTTCTCATTTTTTAGCAGTACCTTTGCACCCGCTTACAAGCAGATGGCGGGATAGCTCAGCTGGTTAGAGCGCATGATTCATAATCATGAGGTCGCCGGTTCAATCCCGGCTCCCGCTACTGAAAAGGCGAAACGCTGGATTGTGCCGAGGATACACTTCTCGGCATTTTTTTTTAAGGTATTAGTATTATGCAAGACATTAGGAACATTGCAATTATTGCACACGTAGACCACGGAAAGACCACTCTGGTCGACAAAATGATGCTGGCAGGAAATCTCTTCCGTGAGGGACAGAACCTGAGCAACCAGGTACTCGACGCTAACGACCTGGAGCGCGAACGCGGCATTACCATCCTTTCCAAGAACGTATCTATCAATTGGAAAGGCACAAAAATCAACATCATTGACACTCCAGGGCACAGCGACTTCGGTGGCGAGGTAGAGCGTGTACTTAATATGGCCGACGGCTGTCTGTTGCTTGTTGACGCTTTCGAGGGGCCCATGCCCCAGACGCGCTTCGTGCTTCAGAAGGCTCTGCAAATTGGACTGAAGCCCATCGTGGTGGTCAATAAGGTTGATAAGCCCAACTGTCGTCCTGAGGAGGTCTATGAGATGGTGTTCGACCTGATGTTCTCGCTGAATGCTACCGAGGACCAGCTCGACTTCCCCGTTGTCTATGGCTCTGCCAAGAACGGTTGGATGGGTGAGGACTACAACAACCCCACCACCGACATCACCTATCTTCTTGATAAGATTGTCGAGGTGATTCCTGCGCCTCAGCAGATTGAGGGCACCCCTCAGATGCTCATCACCTCGCTCGACTATAGCTCTTACACAGGTCGTATCGCTGTGGGTCGCGTTCATCGTGGCACCCTAAAGGACGGTATGCAGGTCACCATCGCCCATCGCGACGGCACTATGGAGAAGACCAAGATCAAGGAGCTCCACACCTTCGACGGTATGGGTCACAGCCGTATCGACGAGGTGGAGTGTGGTGATATCTGCGCTGTTATCGGACTGGATAAGTTCGAGATTGGCGACACCATCTGCGACCTTGAGAATCCGGAACCCTTGGCTCCTATCGCTATCGATGAGCCTACGATGTCGATGCTTTTCTGCATCAACGATTCGCCCTTCTTTGGTAAGGAGGGAAAATTCGTCACCTCACGTCATATCAACGACCGCTTGGAGAAGGAACTCGAAAAGAACCTTGCCCTCCACGTAGAGCAGTTCGAGGACTCTACTGATAAGTGGATTGTCTCAGGTCGTGGCGTGCTCCACCTCTCTGTGCTCATCGAGACCATGCGTCGCGAGGGCTACGAGCTGCAGGTTGGTCAGCCACAGGTCATCTACAAGGAGATCGACGGTGTGAAGTGTGAGCCTATCGAGGAGCTTACCATCAACGTACCCGAGGAGTTCGCCTCGAAGATGATTGATATGGTGACCCGCCGTAAGGGTGAGATGACCTCGATGGAGAGCCAGGGCGAGCGTACAAATATTGAATTCAATATCCCCTCACGCGGCATCATCGGTCTGCGTACCAATGTGCTCACCGCTTCTCAGGGCGAGGCTATCATGGCCCACCGCTTCAAGGAGTATCAGCCTTACAAGGGCGAGATAGAACGCCGTGTCAACGGCAGTATGATTGCCCTCGAGACAGGAAATGCCTTCGCTTACGCCATCGACAAACTGCAGGATCGTGGAAAGTTCTTCATCGACCCGGGTGAGGATGTCTATATGGGACAGGTCGTTGGCGAGCACGTTCACGACAATGACTTGGTCGTCAACGTCTGCAAGGCTAAGCAGCTCACCAACGTGCGTGCTTCAGGTACCGACGAGAAGGCCCGCATCATTCCCAAGGTTATCATGAGTCTTGAGGAATGTCTGGAGTATATCAAGGAGGACGAGCTCGTGGAGGTGACGCCCAAGTCCATGCGTATTCGCAAGACTATCCTTGATCACGACCAGCGTAAGAAGGCAGCAAGACAGTAAGATTACTGTCCACCAAGGCGTGAGAAGTATTCAATGATGTCTTCCCAGGTCTTGAAAGTATCGGAACCAAATTCCAGGACGGTGGCCATCGTGTCGGCCTCTTTCTCCTTGCTAATCAGGTAGTCGCCGTAGAGCAAGTCGCGGCGCGGGGTGTAGATGGTGTGTCGCCAGGCAGGCACGTTGATATATTCTTCGAGCCACTTTTCTTCATCGTATTCACCTACGAAATAGACCTGGTAATGCTCAATGAGCAGGCGAACGGCCTTCTGGCAGCTGCTGGCAGGTTTGTTGTAGATGTCCTTGAGCGTCTCTATACCTATATATATTATAGGACGCTGGCGATGCTCCTGGCGATCGTCAATCCATCGGATCAGGGGAACCACTGAGTGCATATAGCTCTTGTCGTCCACGCGATGCTCGCCGTGGAAATGGGTGGCAAAGGGATAGCGTAGGGCGAACATCTGGAAAGTGTCCACCAATTCGTCTCTGTCGCCAAACAGGCCATAGACGCGACGGCTGTCCTCGGGGGTGAGTCCCTCGAAACGCCCTTCGGACACCTCACGGTAGGCCTTTACCAAGGCTTTGTCGACGTAGAACTCCTGCTGACCGTCCTGACGGGGATTCTGGAACTGCTGGGTGCCTGTCATACCGTGCGTCTTCATCGTCTCGGCTATCTCCAAAGCGGGATTGATGCAGATACGGTCGAAGCCACGAAGCTGTTCGGCGTACATGCCGCCCATCGATGTGCCGATAATCAGGTCGGGCTGCTCCTGTTCGCAGATGGTGCGAAGCAGGGTAATCGCTTTATGAGGATCTACGGGCAGGTCGGGCGCAATGACCCGCGACTGTGGCATCACGATACGCAGGCGCGTCACCGTACCCGATTGTCCACTGCTGCCAAAACCGTGGCAGTATAATACTGTTTTCCCTGCCATGAGGTCGGGGAATTGCTTGACGTATTGACTTTGTTGCTCCATAATTGTTGCAAAGTTAGTGTTTTTTTCAGCAACTAATGCAACTTTCCTGCGTCTTTTTGCGTCTAAAGGATAAAAAGTACAATAAACAAAAAGATAAAAGTATGAAAAAGATGATGATTTGTGGACTTGCTTCCATGTTGTTGCTGTTTACCTCGTGTGTGGATCTCAGGATGTCCAATACCTTGAAGCCAAGTGATACGGTGGCCGAGAAGGAAATGAAGATGGAACCGTTTGACAAGGTGGAGCTGGATGCCATGGGCCATGTGAAGATTGTGCAAAGTCAGGACAACGACTATCGCGTGGTGCTGTCTGCGCCCGACAACTATCTGGATCTCTTTACCTTCAAGGTGAACGACGGCGAACTGGAGATGGGGCTTTCTGATATGGCAAAGAATCTGGAGACGGCCCACGTGAATGCCACTATTTATACGCCCAGGCTCGTGAAGGTTGACAACGAAGGCTTGTGCAAGTTGCATGTTGATAGTCTCCGTACCAAGTTGTTGAAGGTGGAGAATTCTGGTGTTGGCGCGATGAGCCTGCACGGGCTGAAGGTGGATAAGATCTCTGTGGATTGCTCGGGCGTGGGCGGCATCAAGCTGTCGGGTGTTGCTGCATGGGCCAATTTGGATTGCAGTGGCGTGGGCAGCATTGATGCCAAGGCTTTGAAGGCACGCCGTGTACAAGGCGAGGTGAGCGGCGTGGGCGGTATAGAATGCTATGCTTCCGACTCGCTGAAAGCATCGGTTTCGGGTGTGGGGGCCTTTAGGTATGCAGGAAAGCCCAGTAAGAAAATTCTTGACGAGAGTGGCATTGGGAAAATATCTGAACTGTAAAAAAAGGATTCCGACTTGATTTAAATCAATTTTATTGCGGATTGAAAGAAAAAATGCGAAAAAAGTTTGCATCTGAAAGTAAAATGATGTAATTTTGCATCGTGTTTTTCATAGTATTAGATTTAAGGTTAACAAAGGTTGGGTCACGGCGGTGACCCTTTTTTATTGTCAGAGGTTTTTAACATTTACGTAATTTCCCGATGAATTGGCTGTTAAAATCTATTAACTGATATTTTTTGTCTATCTTTTTTCTATATGTCAGAATAAGTTGCTACTTTTGCACCGAAATAACGTGATAAAAGGTAAAATTTGCTTATGTACTTTAAATTGATTTTATTTTTCCTCTTCACTTTTTTGCCCATGAGCGCTCAGAAGCAGTGGACGATGCAGGACTGTATAGACTATGCCATGCAGAATAATATTACGCTGCAGAAGGCAAAGCTCAGCCAGCAGTCGGCCGCAGAGGAAGTGAAGGGTTCAAAGGGGGCGTTGCTGCCTACGGTCAGTGCCTCGGCAAATCAGAGCGTAGGCTATCGGCCTTGGCAGAACTCTGGTGTAACGACAGTGACTAATGGTACGGTAAACACCAAGGTGGACAAGGCCTATATCAACGGCTCGTATGGGGTGAATGCCCAGTGGACGGTGTGGAATGGTAACAAGAATATTAATAATGTGAAGCTGAGCAAACTGTCGGGACAACAGGCAGAGTTGCAGGTTGCCGAGACGGCGAACAGTATTCAGGAGCGCATAGCCCAGCTCTTTGTACAGATACTGTATCTGGACGAGAGTATTAAGGTGAGCAAGGCCAGCCTGGAAACCAGCCAGAAGAACGAGGAGCGCGGCAAGGAGATGGTCGAGGTAGGCAAGATGTCGAAGGCCGACCTGGCTCAATTGACCGCCCAGCGTGCCACGGATGAATATAATGTGGTGGATGCGCAGGCACAGTTGGCCAACTATAAGCTGCAGCTGAAGCAGTTGCTGGAACTCACTGGCGAGGATGCTTTCGATGTAGCCATCCCCCCAACTACCGATGATCAGGCATTGGCAGAGATACCCTCCTTGCAGAATGTGTATCAGCAGGCTTTGCTGTCACGCCCCGAGATAGAAAGTTCGAAACTGGCCATAGAGAGCAGTAACCTGAACGTGAAGATAGCCAAGGCGGGCTGGCTGCCCAGCCTGAGTCTGACGGGTAGCTTCTCTACCAGCACCAACTCCCTGTCGGCCAATGGGTGGGGTAATCAGATGAAGACTAACTTCAACTCTCAGGCAGGCCTCACATTGAGTGTACCCCTGTTTGACGGACGTCAGACTCGCACGTCGGTGAACAAGGCAAAGATTCAGCAGCAGCAGGCCATGCTCGACCTGAAGGATCAGCAGAAGACCCTGTATCAGACCATTGAGGGCTACTGGCTGGATGCCAACACCAATCAGCAACGATTCCGTGCCGCACAGACCACTGTGGAGAGCGAACAGCAGAGCTACGACCTGCTGTCGGAGAAGTTCAACTTAGGGCTGACCAATATCATAGAACTGATGAGCGGCAAGGATAAACTGCTGTCGGCACAGCAGAACCGTCTGCAGTCGAAGTATCAGACCATACTGAACCAGCAGTTGCTGCGCTTCTATCAGGGGGGACTCACCCCCAGCCCCTCCCTGTGAGGGAGGGGAGTAGTTACACTCGCAATTAGTAAATAATAACAATAATGTCAAACTAAAAAATACCCCCTGTAATTACGCCCCTCCCATTAGGGAGGGGATGGGGGAGAGTCTTTATGAATAACAAGAAAACATGGGGCATCGTTATAGCCGTTGTGGCTATCGTGGCCATTGCAGTCTATTTCTTTATGGGCGGCAAGAAACAGAGTACGGTATCGTTTGAGACAGCGAAGGTGGAACGTACCAGTATCAAGATTTCCATCACCGCTACGGGAACCATTGAACCAGTTACTTCAGTTACCGTGGGTACGCAGGTCAGTGGTATCGTGTCGAAACTCTATGTGGACTATAACTCGGTGGTGAAGAAAGGGCAGGTGATTGCCGAGTTAGACAAGACCAACCTGACCAGCGAGCTGAAGACGGCACAGGCCAACCTCTCGTCGGCACAGAGCACACTGAATTACGAACAGACCAATTACAACCGCTATCAGACGCTATATAATAAAGGACTGGTCAGTGCCGATGAGTACGAGACCGCCAAACTGTCGTATCTGAAGGCCAAGGAACAGGTGAACACCTCTCGCGAGAGTGTGCAGAAGGCTCAGACCAACTTGGGCTATGCCACCATCACCAGTCCTATCGACGGCGTAGTGTTGTCGAAAGCCGTGGAAGAGGGACAGACCGTTGCAGCCTCGTTCAACACCCCTGAACTCTTCACCATTGCTCAAGACCTGACCGATATGCGCGTGATTGCCGATATTGATGAGGCCGACATAGGTGGCGTGCAGGAAGGCCAGCGCGTGTCGTTCACTGTGGATGCTTTCCCTGATGATCATTTCGAGGGCCATGTTACCCAGGTGCGCCAGCAGGCTACTACCGAGAGTAATGTGGTGACCTATGAGGTGGTGATCTCTGCTCCCAACAACGACCTGAAGCTGAAGCCGGGACTGACGGCAAACGTCACCATCTTCACGTTAGAGAAGAACGATGTGCTGGCAGTGCCTGCCAAGGCTTTGCGCTTCACGCCCAACGAGGCCCTGCTCACGGAACAGCAGAAGGTGGATGACTGCGAGGGCGACTTTAAGGTGTGGACTAAGGATGGCGAGACGTTTAAGGCCCATAAGGTGGAGATAGGTACGACCAATGGACTGCTCACGGAAATCATCAGTGGTATAGCCGAGGGTACAGATGTGCTCGTAGACTTCAGTATTGATGGTGGCAATGCCCCTGCACAGGAACAACAGGCTCAGAACCCGTTCATGCCGCGTCCGAGAAACAATAACAAGAATCAGCAGAAGAAGTAATTATGAGCGGAAAGGTAGTCATAGAACTGCAAAATGTGAAACGCTACTTCAAGGTGGGGAGCGAGACGGTGAAAGCCCTCAGGGGTGTCTCGTTCAAAATCTATGAAGGCGAATTTGTCACAATCCAGGGAACATCAGGCTCGGGCAAATCGACGCTGCTCAACCAGTTGGGCTGTCTGGATACACCTACCAGCGGGGAGTATTTCCTCGATGGCATCTCCGTTCGCGAGATGTCGAAGACCCAGCGAGCCCATCTGCGCAACCGTAAGATTGGATTCGTGTTCCAGAACTACAACCTCCTGGCGAAGACAACGGCTGTAGAGAATGTGGAACTGCCCCTGATGTATAATCCAGAGGTGTCGGCCACAGAGCGCAGGGAACGGGCTGTCAAGGCCCTGCAGGCAGTAGGCTTAGGCGACCGGCTCGACCATAAGTCGAACCAGATGTCGGGTGGTCAGATGCAGCGTGTGGCCATTGCCCGCGCATTGGTCAACGACCCTGCCGTTTTGCTGGCCGATGAGGCTACGGGTAACTTGGACACGCGTACCTCGTTCGAGATGTTGGTGCTCTTCCAGGAGCTCTATCGTCAGGGTCACACCATCATCTTTGTGACCCACAACCCTGAGATTGCCGAATACAGCAGTCGCAACATCAACTTGCGTGACGGCATGATTCGCGAGGATACATATAACGAAAACATCAAGTCGGCAGCCGAGGCTTTGGCCGCACTGCCTTTACCACAAGACGACTGATTATGAACTTATATAACTTGTTTAAGATAAGCATCAAGGCCGTAGGCAATAACAAGATGCGTTCGTTTCTCTCCATGCTGGGTATCATCATCGGTGTGGCTGCAGTCATTATCATGATGTCGATAGGTCAGGGGTCAAAAGAGAGTATCAGGTCGGAACTCTCCACGATGGGTACCAATCTGCTCACCATCCGTCCTGGTGCCGATATGCGTGGTGGCGTGCGTCAAGACCCGTCGGCCATGCAGACCTTGAAGACGGCCGACTATGAGCGCATCATGCGTGAAAAGAAATTCGTCACGAAGGTGTCGCCGGAAGTAACGGCCAGTGGTCAGGTGATCTACGGCAATAACAACACCAACACCTCGATGTATGGCGAGTCGATAGAGTATCTTGACATCAAGCAGTGGCCGGTGGAGGAAGGCGATTGCTTTACCGAAGAGGATATCAAGAAGGCAGCCAAGGTGTGTGTGGTAGGCGCTACCGTGGTCAAGGAACTGTTTGGCGAGAATGCCGACCCCATAGGCAAGACCATCCGCTTCAAGTCTATCCCTATGAGAATCGTTGGCGTATTGAAAGCCAAAGGCTATAATTCGTGGGGCATGGATCAGGACAACGTGATTATTGCCCCTTACACCACGGTGATGAAGCGTATTGCGGCTCAGACGTGGTTCTCAAGCATAGTCTGCTCGGCCATTACCGAAGACCTCTCGGATGCTGCTATCGAGGAACTGACCCAGATGCTGCGCGACAATCACAAGTTGAAAGGCGAGGCCGCCGATGACTTTACCATCCGTTCGCAGGCTGAGATGATGGAAACGATGTCCACGACGATGGATATGGTGACGCTGATTCTCGTTGTCGCTGCTGCCTTCTCGCTGCTGGTGGCAGGTATCGGCATTATGAATATCATGCTGGTCAGCGTGACAGAGCGTACCAAAGAGATTGGTCTGCGTATGGCAGTAGGTGCCACGGGTGCCGTTATCTCCTTGCAGTTTCTCATCGAATCGGTGCTCATCAGTGTTACTGGCGGTTTCTTAGGCATCATTGCAGGGTGTAGTGCCAGTGAGTTCCTGGTTCCTATGTTCGGAATGCCAAGTAGCGTGCCGGCATGGAGCATCTATGTATCCTTCCTGGTGTGTGTCGTTATTGGTGTTGGCTTTGGCTATGTCCCTGCGGTGAAAGCCGCCCGTATGGATCCTATAGAAGCTATCCGTCATGAGTAAGTATAATTTCAAGATTTCCATGAACAGGAACATTGCCGGTGCCTGTCATCTCACCTTGTGGGCATTCATGTTCCTGTCGCCACTGACGTTTTGGAGAGGAAGGGAGTTTAATTGGACTCACTACATGATGACCTGTATGCAGCCCCTGCTGCTCATGGTGGTGTTCTACGCCAACTACTTGTATCTGGCACCGAAATACTTCGTGTCAGGAAAGCATCGCTACGACTTGATTATCAACGTGGTGATGATTACGACGTTAGGCATCTTCCTACACTATTGGATGAGCTTGGTAAACACTACCTTTGTGCCCCAAATGAGCTGGCGAAGCGAGGACGCTATTGGTACCGTGGCGTATATTCTGCGTGATAGTCTGAACCTGTCAGTCTTCGCAGCAGGTGCTACCGCACTGGCTGTGGCGCGTCGATGGGTCACCACAGACCAGGAACTGCAAAAGGCAGAGGCTGCACGTGTAGAGGCCGAACTGACCAATCTGCGCAATCAGATTAACCCGCATTTCCTGCTCAATACCCTGAACAATATCTATGCGCTGACGGCAATTGATTCGGAAAAGGCGCAGGATGCCATCATGCAATTGTCGAAGATGCTGCGCCATATGCTTTATGACTACCAACAGCCTACGGTGCCGTTAAGGGATGAGGTGGATTTCACCAGAAACTATGTCGGCCTAATGAAATTGCGCTTGCCGCAGTCTGTCGATGTGTCGTTTTCTGTCAATTGCTCTTCGTGTAATCTGGAGGTAGCTCCTCTGATATTCATCTCTGTCGTAGAGAATGCCTTTAAGCATGGGGTAAGTCCAACGGAACCAAGTTTTGTACATATCAAGTTTGAGATAGATAAAGAACAGAAGCGTGTAACCTGTGATATCCGCAACTCCAATTTCCCCAAGACGGCACAGGACCGTAGCGGGCATGGTATAGGACTGCAACAGATGCAGCGCCGACTGGAACTGTTGTATCCTGACCGGTATGAATGGAAAAAGGGTGTCACGGAAGATGGAAGAACTTATTTTTCGCATATAGTTATTAATACTTAAATCTAATAGAGAATGATATTATCTTGTGCCATTATTGATGACGAACCACTGGCAGCAGGCCTGTTGGAGAGCTATGTAAAGAAGACACCTTATCTGGAACTGAAAGGGACTTATAACAGTGCGGTAACGGCAATGCGTGACCTAAGGGAGAATCCCGTCCAGTTGCTGTTCCTGGATATTCAAATGCCAGAACTCAGTGGCATAGAGTTTGCCAAGATCCTGCCACGTGAGACAAAGATCATATTCACTACGGCCTTTTCACAATATGCCATCGAAGGCTTCCGTGCCAATGCCCTTGACTATCTGATGAAGCCCATCAGCTATCAGGACTTCCTTAAATCCACGGATAAAGCCCTCGACTGGTTCTCAGTGCTGGTAAAGCAAGAGACGAGCAAGCGTGACCGCTTCCTCTTTGTCAAGAGCGAATACAAGTTGCTGCGTGTTGACCTGGACGATATCCTGTATATTGAGGGACTCAAGGACTACGTGCGCTTCTATCTGGAATCGGGCGAGAAAGTGGTGTCGCTCATGTCTATGAAGCGGTTGGAGGACTGTCTGCCCCATCCTGAGTTTCTGAGAACACACAGAAGTTATATCGTCCATATGTCAAAGGTGCAGTCTATCGACCGCTTGCGTGTGGTCTTCGGTGACCAGTACATACCCGTTTCCGATAACTATAAGGATGAGGTCATGAGCTATCTCGACCAGCATACGTTGGTGTAGGGAAGTGATAAGTGAAAAGTGATAAGTGATAAGTGGGTTTGACAAAATCAGAAGAGGAGACTGCCGGCATTGAAAAAAAATAAAAAAAAAACTGTGGCGGTAGCAAATTCTTCATTCTTCACTTTTCACTCTTCACTTTTTTTTGTATCTTTGCGCTCGGAAAATTCAAATTCATTATTTTATAATAAAATTTTATTATGGTTAACTACAAGGATTTGGGTCTCGTAAATACCCGCGAGATGTTCAAGAGAGCAGTGGCTGGTGGCTATGCTATCCCCGCTTTCAACTTCAACACAATGGAGCAGATGCAGGCCATCGTGATGGCTGCTGTTGAGACAAAGTCTCCTGTTATCATGCAGGTTTCTAAAGGTGCTCGTAACTACGCTAACGCTACTATCCTCCGCTATATGGCAGAGGGCGCTGTGGCTTATGCAAAGGAACTGGGCTGTGAGCATCCTGAGATTGTGCTTCACCTGGACCACGGTGACAGCTTCGAGCTCTGCAAGGACTGTATCGACATGGGCTTCTCTTCAGTGATGATCGACGGTTCTTCACTCCCATACGAGGAGAATATCGCACTGGCAAAGAAAGTTGTTGACTACGCACATCAGTTCGACGTAACCGTTGAGGCTGAGCTTGGCGTGCTGGCCGGTGTTGAGGATGAGGTATCAGCTGCTGAGTCACACTACACCAAGCCCGAAGAGGTTATCGACTTCTCTACCCGCACAGGTTGCGACTCTCTGGCAATCTCTATCGGTACTTCTCACGGTGCTCACAAGTTCACTCCTGAGCAGTGTACACTGGTGAACGGCGTGCTGGTTCCACCCCCATTGGCATTCGACATCCTCGCTGAGATTGAGAAGAAGCTCCCCGGATTCCCCATCGTGCTCCACGGTTCTTCTTCAGTTCCTATGGAAGAGGTTAACACTATCAACAAGTACGGCGGTAAGCTCGAGGCAGCTATCGGTATTCCCGAGGAGCAGCTCCGCAAGGCTGCAAAGAGCGCTGTTTGCAAGATCAACATCGACTCTGACAGCCGTCTGGCCATGACTGCTGCTATCCGTAAGCACCTGGCTGAGCATCCTGGAGACTTCGATCCTCGTCAGTATCTGAAGCCCGCTCGTGAGAACATGAAGAAGATGTACATCCACAAGATTGTGAACGTACTCGGTTCTGACGGCAAGCTCGCTCAGTGCTAAGCTAAGGGAAAAGTTAATAGTGAAAAGTGAAAAATTTGCTACCGCTGTCCTAATTGAAGGTGCGCGGTAGCAAATTTTTCACTTTTCACTATTAACTATTACCTTTAATTAATCATTTCGGTTGTTCAGCCTCCAAGCGTTCTACGGCACCTGTTGTTGGATTCAGCCAAAGGTGGGTGGTGTAGTGCTTGTTGAAGAGATCGCCGCTGAGCAACTCCACGTTGCCAAACTGTGCGGCAGGCAGTTCTGTGTTAAACACGGCATCAATGCCTTGGTACAAGGTAATGCGTATACGTCCGGGAACATTCACATAGACACCGGCCTCGAAAGCCTTTTTCTTAGCTTTGGCACCATTGTCTTCAATTGTTTTCGGAATGCTCCGCAAATCTTCTACACTAATATAATAAGGTGCGCCCGACAAGTCGTCTGTATCAACAAGGCCATCGACTTGTGACAGTCGGAACAGCAACTGGCGGTCAAACGATCCGTCGGGACATACTGTCAGTGAATGTTCTGTGGTATCGCAATCGTTGGTACCCTTGAACAAACTTGTCAGTGCTTCGTCCTGAGTGTCTATCTGATGGAGCATCAGGCGCAGCTGGTCGCCATCCTGTGGCATGAAGTCTGCCTGCCCTTTAATCAGCAGGTTGCGATTCTCGCGCAGGTCGTAAATCTCCTGTGCCGTCAACTGTGCCATCTTTGCCGTACTGCCAGCCGACAAGATCTCTTGAGTGAGGAGCTGACGGGGATTCGTGCGCTGCTTCTTCGGGTAAGACTGAAAGGACTTTGGCTCCTTGATGGCTGTTGGCTCTGCGTTGATGGCCAGCAAGCGTCCGTCATCCGACAGCGCCACGTTGGCAGCTACGGTCTTGGCATTGAATCTGATGGCATATTTCTTGGTTGTGTCAGGTATTGCTACGGGAATCACCTGGTAGTTGATGATGCGATATTGCGTGCTGGGTTCCTGTGCTATGTCCTTTAATCTCATGAACCGTTGCGCATAAGCGGCAAAGTCACCGGGCTTGTAGGTGGTCTTCTCAATCTGCATGGTAATGCGGAATGCCGTCTTCGGCAGGAAATAGATGGCTCCCTCGGGAGTCACGCCTGGCTGATAATCCGTCAACTGTGTCTGAGCGTTTAGTGCTCCGCTAAATAATAGACAAAGAATAATTGATGTAAAATAGCGTCTCATCTTCTATTTGTTTATACTTTTTACTTTTTCAACTTTTCACTTTTTCACCTTTAAAAACGCCTTTGGCAGGTAGTCAATGATATCGCTGGCTATGAGGCTCTCTTCGCCCAGTTCGCGTGCAGCTAAATCACCGGCCAGTCCGTGCAGGTAAACTCCCAGTATGCAGGCTTCGCGTTGATGGTAACCACGTGCCAACAGCCCTGTTAATATGCCGGTAAGCACATCTCCGCTACCGGCAGTAGCCATACCGGCATTGCCGGTGGTATTGAATACCACATGGCCGTCGGGCATGCAGATGGCGGTGTTGTGACCTTTCAGGATGACATATCCTTGCAACTTCTCAGCCAGTTGGCGTGCTTTGTTCAGTCGCTCATAGCTGTCGATGCACTGTCCCTCCATTCGGTCCAGTTCCTTGGGGTGGGGGGTCAGAATGATACCCTTTGGCAACTGTTGTATCCATGCGTGTCGGGCTGCCAGGATGTTCAGTGCGTCAGCATCGGCTACGGTAGGACACAGGGCCCTGCGCAACTGTGCTATCATGGCAATCATGGTCTGTTCGGAAGTACCGATGCCTGGTCCCACGCCCACTGCCTGGAAATTGTCGGTAGGTACCGCTTCGGAGAATGTCGTCTCTTCACGGTCCAGGTTCAGAATGGCTTCAGGGATGGCGGCCTGCAAGACTGGCGCATTACGTTTGGGCGTGTGGATGGTCACCTTTCCTGCTCCAGCCCGCATACAGGCCTTGGTAGCCAAGACGGCAGCCCCCGCCATCCCATAGCTGCCGGCCACCAGCAATGCGTGCCCCATCTGTCCTTTATGTGCAAAGGCGTTGCGTGGCTTCAGCATCTGTCTGATGTCGCTTTCCTCTATGCAGGTGAAATGGGCATCGGTATTCTCGATTCCCTCTTTGCTCAGTCCGATGTCCAGAGTCTTTAGTTCTCCAATGTACTGCTGGTTCTCGGCAAATAAGAACGACAGTTTGGGCTGTTGCAGTGTGAGCGTGAGGTCGGCGTGTATGATGTTGGCTCTGACATTATATGCGTTGTCCTCTGTCATCAGACCGGAAGGCACATCGATGCTCACGATGGTGGCTGCCGATGAGTTGATGTATTTGACCAATGCGGCGAACCCTCCTGCCAAAGGCTTGTTGAGTCCGGCACCAAAGATGCCGTCGATCACCAGTGTCCCCTTCTCCAGATGTGGCGGGTCGAACTCCACCGTCACCTCAGTGAACAGGGCTTTCTTCTTAATCAGGCGGTCTTTGTTCTCGGCACAGTCGGCAGAGAGATGGCCGGAGATGTTAAACAGATAGGTCTTCACCTGATAGTTCATTTCTATCAGCATACGTGCCACGGCCAGCGCGTCGCCGCCATTGTTGCCTGGTCCGGCAAAAACAACCACAGGCACGTCGTTCATCCATTTCTCGGTGATAGCCTGAGTAATGGCATGGGCAGAGCGTTCCATCAAATCAATGGCCTTGATGGGTTCGTGCTCGATGGTATATTTGTCGATTTCTTTTATCTGAGAATGCGTAAAAATCTTCATAACGATGCAAAAATACTAAATAATTGGTAATATATGACCATTTTTCGCATTTTTTTTGTAATTTTGCATCAAAATCAATAAAATACGGTCTATGAGTAGAGTAAAGGTTTTAGATAAGACGTTCGAGACGTCTATGCCCGAGGCACAAATAAAAGCTCGTGTAAAAGAGGTGGCTCAACAGATTTCCAACGATATGGAGGGTAAGAATCCTTTGTTCCTGGCAGTACTTAACGGTGCCTTCATCTTCGCTGCCGACTTGATGCGCGAGATGACCATTCCCTGCGAGATATCATTTGTAAAGCTGGCATCCTATCAGGGTACGATGTCTACGGGTAAAATCAAGGAGGTGATGGGTATCAACGAGGATTTGTCCGGACGTACTGTGATTATCCTCGAGGACATTGTGGAGAGCGGCCTGACTATTCGCCAGATGATTGACTCGCTCGGCACCCGTAACCCAGCTTCTATTCATGTATGCACGCTCTTCTTTAAGCCGGAGAAACTGAAGGAAGACGTGAAACTCGACTATGTGGCCTTCGAGATTCCCAATGACTTCATCTTGGGCTATGGATTGGACTATGACCAGCAGGGACGTGGATTGAAGGACCTGTATACGCTGGTCTCGGAATAACGACGTAACGTCATCACGATATAACGTCATCACGATATAACGTCATCACGATATAACGTCATCATGATATAACGGCATTACGACATAACGAAATAACGACTAAAAACGACTGGATTATGAAGAATATTGTGATTTTCGGTGCCCCTGGCTCAGGTAAGGGCACACAGAGCGACAAACTGATTGAGAAGTATGGCTTAGAGCATATCTCTACTGGCGATGTGCTTCGCGCTGAAATCAAGAACGGCACCGAGCTGGGCAAGACGGCCAAACAGTTCATTGACAATGGACAGTTGATTCCCGATGAACTGATGGTCAGCATCCTCGCATCGGTTTATGACTCGTTTGGCCGTGAGCATAAGGGTGTGATCTTCGATGGTTTCCCCCGTACCATTCCACAGGCTGAGGCTCTGAAACAGATGCTCAACGAGCGTGGCGATAAGATTGCTGCCATGCTGGAACTCGACGTTCCTGAGGATGAACTGATGAAGCGTCTTATCCTGCGCGGACAGCAGAGCGGTCGTGCCGACGACAATGAGGAGACCATTAAGAAGCGTCTCGTGGTTTATCACAACCAGACGGCTCCCCTCATTGAATGGTATGCCAAGGAAGGCCTGCACTATCATATCGATGGCTTGGGCGAACTGGACCGTATCTTCGCAGACATCTGCAAGGTGGTTGATAATATCTAGTCTGACTAGTAGAACTAGTAATTCTAGTGTTTTATGGAGAGTAATTTCGTAGACTACGTCAAGATTTTATGCCGCTCTGGTAAGGGCGGAAAGGGCAGTATGCACCTGCGCCATGTGAAATACAACCCCAACGGCGGTCCCGATGGCGGTGACGGTGGTAAGGGTGGTAGCATCATCCTGCGTGGAAACCATAACTTCTGGACGCTGCTCCACCTGAAGTACGAACGCCATATCTTTGCAGAGCACGGTGGAAACGGCGGGCGTGACAAGTGTCACGGCACTGACGGCAAGGATGTCTATATCGACGTGCCGCCTGGAACGGTGGTCTATAATGCTGAGACGGGTAAGTTTGTCTGTGACGTAGCTTACGACGGACAGGAGGTGATGCTCTTGAAGGGCGGACGCGGAGGACTGGGTAATTTCCAGTTCCGTACAGCCACCAATCAGGCTCCCCGCTATGCGCAGCCTGGCGAACCCATGCAAGAAATGACGGTTATCCTGGAGTTGAAACTCCTGGCTGATGTCGGACTGGTGGGTTTTCCCAATGCAGGCAAGTCAACGCTGGTCAGTGCCTTGAGTAATGCCAAGCCAAAGATAGCCAATTATCCCTTTACCACGATGGAACCCTCATTGGGTATCGTCGGTTATCGCGACGGCAAGTCGTTTGTGATGGCTGATATCCCAGGAATTATTGAGGGTGCTTCGGAAGGAAAGGGCTTGGGCCTGCGTTTCCTGCGGCATATTGAGCGCAACTCTTTGCTGCTCTTCATGGTACCGGGAGATGCCGACGATATCAAGCGTGAATACGAAATACTGCTCAATGAGTTGCGGAAGTTCAATCCAGAGATGCTCTCTAAACATCGGGTACTGGCTGTCACTAAGTGCGATTTGCTTGACGAAGAGCTTATCGAGATGCTTCGCAAAGACTTATCCCCCCTTTCGTCCCCCGAGGGGGATGCAAATGCCCAGCAAAGTGATGAAGCCACCTCGGGGGCAGTAGGGGGGGCTACTTCCGTAGTCTTCATCTCGGCTGTTACAGGCTTTGGTCTCGAAGAGCTGAAGGATGTGCTGTGGCGTGAGCTGAATGCTGAAAGCAATAAGCTACAGGCCATCACCAGTGAGGATACACTGGTACACCGCGACAAAGATATGGCTGTCTTTGCTCAGGAACTGGAGGACGAGGGCGAAGATGAAGACATAGAATATGTTGATATTGAGGACGTTGACGACCTCGAAGACTTTGAATATGAGGATGAAACAGAAGAAGGATGAAGTCACTCCCGCGATTTGTCATAACCGTTTTCCTGCTGTTGCAGGCCGCTGTGCCCTCATTGGCTCAGTCGCCTCTGCAGCCCCCAGGCTATCGGTCTGCGATGATTGACTTCGATACCTTCGAGAGCTTTCCCCCATTCCCTTTTAAGATTGACTTCTCGATGCAACGGCCCGCCTTTCGGCCCGTTGTATCGGGAAGTGCGGTTTACGATCCCTTTGGTGGTGGTGAGCAGTTCACCGTTCATCTGAGAAATTTCGCAGATAGCGACTGGTGCTACCTGTTGAGCTCTTCTTCCGTCATCAGCTCTTATGGCGGGCGTGGTGGTGGACATCATTCCGGCACCGATATCAAGAGTTTCCCTAACGATACCATCCGGGCCGTCTTTGCCGGTGTGGTGGTGATGTCGGAACCTTTTGCTGACTATGGCAACTGCGTGCAGATCCGTCACATGAACGGACTTACCACACTCTATAGCCATAATGCCAGGAACCTGGTGCGGACGGGCGATTACGTCGAGGTGGGACAGCCCGTGGCATTAGAGGGTAGCACAGGGCGTGCCACTACCCATCATGTGCATTTTGAGATACGAGTTGCTGGTCGGCATTACAACTCTCAACTGCTCTTCAATCACGACACCCGTCAGCTCCGTCGCCACTCTTTACAGTTCAATCGGAGTGGTCAGGTCACGATTATCAAATAATACTGAAAAAAGTCTGTAAGAAATGCAAAAATATGAAAACTTTTTCGTACTTTTGCAGCGTAGAAATTAATCTAAATTATTATTTTATGCAGAAGAAACTTTTCTTTCTGGTGTCATTATTGTTAACGATCTCGTTAACAGCTATGGCACAAGTTACAACTTCTGGTATCAGTGGTAAGGTTACATCTAATGGCGAAGAGATTATTGGTGCTACCATTGTTGCCAAGCATGTCCCTTCGGGAAGCGTCTATCGTTCTGTTACAAACGTCAATGGACGTTACTCTATGTCGGGTATGCGTTCTGGAGGTCCTTACGAGGTGGAAGTCTCGTATATAGGCTACCAGACCAAGAAATTCACAGACCTCAAGTTGATGTTGGGTCAGAATACCGTGCTTGATGTGTGGTTGGAAGAGACTACAAGAGAACTTCAAGAAGTTCAGGTGCTCTCTACCAGAGGCAAGAACAACATGAGAACAGACCGCGCTGGTGCTGTTACCAGTGTTGGTGCTGATGAGATGGTGTTCATTCCTACTGTCAGCCGTTCTATGAATGACATCATGAAGATGACCCCTCAGGGTGGTAATACCGTTGGTGGTTTTGCTGTCGGTGGTGGTAACTATCGTCAGTCGTATGTTACTGTCGATGGTGCAGCCTTTAATAATGCCTTTGGTATTGGCTCAAACCTTCCTGCCAGCGGCTCGCCAATCTCATTGGATGCTCTCGATCAGATTACTGTTTCGGTAACTCCGTTTGATGTTCGTCAGAGTGGTTTTACCGGTGGTGCTATCAATGCAACAACCAAGAGTGGTACTAATGAATTCAAGGGGTCTGCCTATATTTATAACACAAATGTTCATTTGCGTGGTAACAAGGTGAGCGACTACGATGAGATTCCTCGTGAGCAGTCTTATACTACGACCTATGGTGCTACTATTGGTGGCCCTATTATCAAGGATAAACTGTTCTTCTTCGTTAATGGTGAATACGAGGATAACGTGTCTGCTGGTCCTACCCGCTATACTAGTCCTGATGGCATTGAATTTGGAGCTACGACCATATATAATCGCCCCACGGCAGCACAGATGGATGAGATATCTAGTTATCTGCAGAGCACCTATGGCTACAACCCTGGACGTTATCAGGGCTATTCGCTCAAGACTCCTGCTTATCGTATCTTAGCTCGTGTGGACTGGAATATCAATGAGAATCACAAGATGAATGTCCGTTTCTCAAACACCCGTTCGAAGAACTCCAACAATCCTTCTTCTTCAACCAGCCCGCTGACAACGAGTAAGATTTATCCTGGTGGCAATGGCCGTGGAACCTATTATGCGTTGCCATTTGAGAGTGCACGCTATTATCAGGAGCAGAACTTCACCTCTATTGCAGGTGAGTTGAACTCAAAGTTCGGTATCGTTAACAATGCTCTGCGTCTCACCTACTCTTATCAAGATGAACCTCGTTCTGTAGAGGGTGGTACCTTCCCCACAGTCGATATTCTTGATGCAGGCTCTGTGTTGACGACTTTTGGACCAGATCCCTTTACTGCTGGTAACCTGCGTCAGGTGAAGACCTTCGTAGCTACTGATGAGGCTACTTGGACGATGGGCATTCACAATTTCCTTGCTGGTGTGCAGTTTGAGACCAATGATGCCGTTAATGGCTTTATGCAGGGTGGTAACGGATACTATGTGTTCTCGTCGTGGAACGACTTTGTAACTGGTGCTAAGCCTGCAGCTTATGGTATCACCACTTCACGTGCATTGGATGGCTCACAGTTTGAGGCAAAGATGAAGTACAACCAGTTCTCTTTCTACCTGCAGGATCAGGTGAACATCTCTGACAAGTTCCGTCTTACTGGTGGCTTGCGCTTTGAGTTGCCTATCTATCCTGAGCTGAAGGACAACTATAACGCTCCGTTTGCTGCATTGAAGTTTGCTGGTGACAAACAATATTCCACAGATCAGCTGCCCGATGCTAAATTGACTGTTTCGCCCCGTATCGGTTTCAACTGGGATGTACTGGGTAATCAGAAGGTAGTTGTTCGTGGTGGTACTGGTTACTTTGTGGGCCGTTTGCCTTTTGTATGGCTTGTGTCAGCAGTAGGAAACTCAAACGTAGGTCAGCTGCAGTATTACTATAACGATGTTACTAGTGCTCCTGCCGGTGGACAGCCCAACTTTGATCCCACAGTGGCTGGACAGCTTGCACAAATTAGCTCTGTTATTGATCCGACAACGGTTCTTGCTCCGCAGTCACCGACTATTATTGATAAGGATCTGAAACTGAATGCAGTTTGGAAGACCTCTCTGGCTGTTGACTTGAAGCTTCCTTACGATATCGACTTCTCATTGGAGGGTATCTACAGCCGTGAGTTTAATCCCGCCGTAATCACTAACGAGAACTATGTTTTTGACAAGGAAGTGGCAATCTCTCCGAACGACACTCGTCGGCTTTATAAGAAGGTGAACAATAGCAATAACGCTTATCTGATAACCAATGCAGGTAATAAGGCTTACTATTATTCTATCTCTGCTCAACTGTCCAAGAAGTTCGACTTCGGACTTGACCTGAGTGCTTCTTATACCTATTCTAAGTCATGGGCTTATAGTGAGGGACAGGGTGACCAGGTCACATCTGCCTATAATAACCGCCGCTTCTCTGTGAATGGTATGAATGACCTGGAGCTTGGTTATGGTACTTATGTGGCTCCTCATCGTCTGCTGATCTCAGCATCTTACCGTAAGGAGTATGCCAAGAACTTTGCCTCAAGCATCGGTCTTGTCTACGAGGGTATGAACATGGCTTATTTCAAGAGTGGTTCTTACACGAATAACGGTACACGCTATTCTTATACCATGACCTCCTGCATTGCTGGCGATGGTGGCTCAAGTTCGCTGATCTACATTCCTGCTTCGCGTGAGGAACTTGACTCTTGGAACTTTATTGCTAATGGAACGGTGGATGGCGCTCCCTATACTGCCGATATGCAGCGTGATGACTTCTGGGCTTACATCCAGCAGGATGACTACTTGAGCAATCATAAGGGTGAATATGCTGAGCGTGGTGGAGCTATCGCTCCTTGGCATCATCAACTTGACTTCAAGTTCAACCAGGACTTCTATATCAAGGTAGGTAAGTATCGCAATACTCTGCAGTTTGGTGTTGATATCAAGAATCTGCCCAACCTGCTGAATAGCAGTTGGGGTCTCTACAAGTATGCTAACCGTACTGATCTGCTGAAGTGTACGATAGATAATACTGGAAATGCTTCTTATCAGTATCAGTTGGATGGTAAGAAACGTCTGACCTCGACCTATACATCGTATAACGATATGGCTTCGACCTATAGCATCCAGTTCAGCCTCCGCTACATCTTCAACTAATCATATTTAGTTGCAAACATATTGCAGGGTCGCAATCTCTTCGTGGGGTTGCGACTCTCTTTTTATGGTTGGGTTTGTGTGTTGTGTCTTGGTGCGTGTGACAATTGTGACAATTAGGACAATGTTTTTTCCGCACACTGTATCATGAGAAGAGGTAGAAGATGAAGATTGTTGAATAGATAAAAAATAGATATTATCTATTATTATATTATTATTTATCATTTATCATTTATCATTTATCATAATATCTGCTATCCTCTTTATCTCTATTCCCCTTTCTATTCCCTTTGGTGTAAAAATAGACTGTCACAATTGTCACAATTGTCACAGACTGCCTGTTCCTCGTTGGTGAATGGCGAGCTCGAAGGCCTCTGTCTTATTTAAAATAAGACAAAAGCCGCTCTATATAAATAAGGTGAATTCTTAGTTGTATTTCAGAATCTGACCGGGACGGAGCGTTACCGTCTTCTTGATGCGGTTCAGATTGCACAGGGCGTTAACGGTAGTGTGGTGTTTTTTGGCAATAGCAGAGAGCGTTTCGCCTTTCTTAACCTTATGGTAGCGCACATCGCCGCTGTTAGCCTGATAGCTGCGGCTGCTGCTCGTTGGCGTTTCGTAGAGGCCGTCGCCGCCGCGATATACACCACCGGTGCCGCGCAGACGGGTAGCCTCAGCTGACTCGCTGTTATAAGTTGAGCGGTTGAAAGTCCATTCATCGCCTACAACGTCCTGATTCTTGAAGTCGAACATCAGTTCGGTGAGCTGGGCCTTACCTATGGCGACAAACTGACTATCGTGGCTTATAAGTCTACTTATAAGGGCCTTATCGAGGCTGTCGGAATGTACCTTTCAAGTGAGAAAGCAGCGCAGTAAATGATGCCAATGAGCATCCTTCATATTGTCAAATAGACGATATTACAAAATAAAATCGACCATGTTACTCAGTAATATGGTCGATTTTATTTTGTAATATGGATTATTTTGCAAAGTCTTATGACTTGGAAGGCTCTATCATTTTCCATATTCCGGCAGCACATACACCGCCTACTAACGGCCCGACGATGAAGATCCAGAGGTTGGCCAGTGCTGTGCCGCCCTGGAAGATAGCTGGGGCAATAGAGCGAGCTGGGTTCACGGAAGTACCCGTATAGCGGATGCACACCAGATGAACAAGTACCAGCGACAGGCCAATGGCTAATCCAGCAAAGTTGTTGGTGGCACCGTTGGTCTTGGCAGTGGCTCCAAGCACCACCAGCACGAATACGCAGGTGAAGATGATTTCTGCCAGCAAGCCACCGGCTATTGATACTCCGGCCTGAAGATCGTTGGCTCCTGTTCCCTCAAGTTCTGAGACATTGGCTGTGAGAAGTGCCAGCAGGGCAGAACCGATAAAAGCACCGATAATCTGGAAGATGATGTACATGGCACAGTCTTTGCCGCTCATGCGCCCGCTGAGGAAACATCCCAGTGAGATGGCAGGATTGATATGACAGCCGGATATTCCTCCAATGGCGTAGGCCATAGCCACAACAGCCAGTCCGAAGGCAAAGGCTGTGCCTACCACAGCGGGAATATTACTAATAGGATTACAACCCAGGCTAACGGCCACGCCGCAGCCCATCAACACGAGCACCATAGTGCCCACCATTTCTGCAAGATACTTTTTCATAATTGTTAATGATAAGATTTAATTATGGGTTAAACGATTTTTAATTAACAAGGTTCAGTCCTTGATGCCTGCGCTCCCAGAGTTGGCTGCAAAAGTAGGAAAAATTAGTAAAACGACAAAGTATTTTGTCAAGTTTTTTTCTGCATTTGTTGGCATAAAAAATAAGGCCTTAGGTTTCTGCCTAAAGCCTTATATATATAATAAGGTGTAAATGCTTAGTTATATTTCAGAATCTGACCGGGACGGAGCGTTACCGTCTTCTTGATGCGGTTCAGATTGCACAGGGCGTTAACGGTAGTGTGGTGCTTACGGGCAATAGCAGAGAGCGTTTCGCCTTTCTTAACCTTATGGTAGCGCACATCGCCGCTGTTAGCCTGATAGCTGCTCTTAGATGCAGTTTCGTAAAGACCATCGCCTCCGCGATAAACGCCACCAGTTCCGCGCAGACGGGTAGCTTCTGCAGATTCCTGATTATAGGTAGAGCGGTTGAAAGTCCACTCGTCGCCTACAACGTCCTGATTCTTGAAGTCAAACATCAGTGCGGGGTTCAGGGCAACACCACAGAGACGGGTCTCGAAATGCAGGTGCGAACCAGTGCTGCGACCGGTGTTGCCACCCAGTCCGATAGGTTGTCCGGCACGTACTTCCTCGTTCTCGCCAACCAGATGCTTTGACATATGGGCATAGATGGTCTCCAGTCCGTTGGGGTGACGAATCACCACGTAGTTGCCGTAGCCACGACGCTCGTAGCGAACAACGCGTACCTTGCCGTCGAATGCGGCACGGATGGTATCGCCGATATATACTTTGACATCCAGTCCCTTGTGCTGACGACGCCAGCGGGCACCAAAGTTTGATGTCACCACGCGGTTTGTGGTAGGCATACAGAAGTTGCGAAGGTTGATGCGGAAGGAATCGGGCAGTGCGGTCTGCTTGTGGGCATACAGGTTGTCCCAGTCCTCATAGAGGTCTGCTGCGGGCGATTCCCATACTTCGTTCATCAGGAGCTGCTTCATCATCAGTGAGTCAACTGCTTTAATCTTGCGGTCGATAGGTGCCTGATTTGCTAAAAGATCCTGACCTGCAGCAGGTAACACTGCAAGTGAAGCGAGGGCCATGAAGGCAAATTTCTTTATGTTTTTTATTTTCATAATCGCCGGTTAGTCAATAATTTTGTACAAAGGTAGTAAATATTTATGAGAAATAAGTGTATTAGTAGCAATTATTTGAATACTTTTAACATTATTATTAAGAAATGGCCGCCCAATTAACATTTGTCTTACGTATTTCGCGCAGTCTGTTCCAAAGCATCTGATATTTTGTTGACTGGCATTGCGGGTCTTCATCGATAATCTTCTGTGCCTCGTCGCGAGCCAGTTGCACCAGCTGTCCGTCGCGCGCAATATTAGCTATCTTCAGGTCGAAGGCCATGCCGCTCTGTTGTGTGCCTTCCAAGTCGCCGGGACCGCGTAGCTTCAGGTCGGCCTCGGCAATGCGGAATCCGTCGTTGGTCTCGCACATGATGTCAATGCGCTTGCGGGTGTCCTCACTGAGTTTGTAGGTTGTGACGAGGATGCAAAAGCTTTGATCGGCACCTCGGCCTACGCGTCCTCTTAGCTGATGTAACTGAGAAAGACCAAAACGCTGGGCATCGAGGATGACCATGACCGAGGCATTGGGTACATTGACACCAACCTCAATAACAGTTGTAGCAACGAGAATCTGTGTCTCTCCAGAGACGAATTTCTGCATTTCCTCTTCCTTTTCTTTGGGCTTCATCTTGCCGTGCACCTTGCTCAGACGGAATTCCGGGAAAGCCTCTCGTAATGCTTCAAAACCCTGTTCCAGGTTCTTCAGGTCTATCTTCTCGCTCTCCTCAATGAGTGGGAATACGATATACACCTGTCGGCCCTCATGTATCTGTCGGCGGATGCCGTCGTAGAGTGAAGTCATGCGGTTGTCGAATACATGGGAGGTACGGATGGGCTTGCGTCCTGGTGGTAATTCGTCGATGATGCTCACGTCCAAGTCGCCGTAGAGTGTCATTGCCAGTGTGCGAGGGATGGGCGTTGCCGTCATCACCAGCACGTGGGGGATGGTGTTCCCGTCGGTCTTTGCCCATAGTTTGGCTCGTTGTGCCACGCCGAAGCGGTGCTGCTCGTCAATGACCACCGCCCCCAGTTGTGCGAATTGCACAGTATCCTCAATGACGGCGTGCGTACCCACAAGAATCTGCACGTCGCCAGAAAGGAGTCCGTCGAGAATCTCCTGTCTGCGCTTACCTTTTACGATGCCGGTGAGCAGTTCCACCCGTATGGGCATCCCTTTCAGGAACTCACGGATGCTTTGCAAATGCTGCTCTGCCAGAATTTCCGTGGGTGCCATGATACAGGCCTGATAGCTATTATCTAAAGCGATGAGCATCGTCATGAGTGCAACCAATGTCTTACCGCTACCCACATCGCCTTGCAGCAGGCGGTTCATCTGTCGGCCAGAGCACATATCCTTCCTGATTTCGTGCATTACACGTTTCTGGGCACCTGTCAGTTCAAAAGGCAGGTTCTTCTGATAGAAATCATTGAACAGCGGGCCGATGCGGTTGAACACAAATCCTCGATATTTGCGTCGCTGGTCGCTGGCATATCTTAAGATATTCAGTTGTACGAAGAACAGTTCCTCGAACTTCATCCTGACGCGTGCCCGTTCCAAGTCTTTCGCGTTCATCGGATAGTGTAGCGTGCGCAGGGCCTTATCGCGGTTCATCAGGTGGAGTGGGGTGGTGATGAAGTCGGGTATGGTCTCTGGGAGTGGGTCTTTCAGCTTTTCCAGAAGCGTCTTGGTCAGTCGCTCCACAGCACGGGAGTTCATGCCCATCTTCTTCATCTTCTCCGTGGTGTTATAGTAAGGCTGCATACCCATCGTCGACAGTTCCATGTTCTCCGCAAGGTCGATATCGGGATGCTGCACCTGAATGCGGTTGTTGAAGACGCTGGGCTTGCCAAAGACGAGATAGTCTGTGCCTATTTTGTAGTTCTGCTTGGCATATTTGCCACCGTTAAACCACACCAAGTCCATAATACCTGTACCATCAGAGAAATGAGCTACCACACGCTCCTTGCGAGGCCCCATGTCAAAGGTCTCGAAACTCAATATGTGTCCTACGACCTGCACGAACGGCATATCGCCAGTCAGCTCGCGTACACTATAGATCTTCGAGCGATCTACGTATTTGTAAGGGTAATACTCGAGCAGGTGGCCGTAGGTCTCAATGCCCAGTTCCTGGCTGAGCGTCTTCCGGCGGTTGGGACCTACGCCAGGTAAGAATTTGATGTCCTGATCGAGTATATTCATTTAAATGAGGGTTTCTGCTATCTTGAGGTCGAAGGGAGTCGTGATCTTGATGTTCTCACGGTTGCCCTCCACCATGGAAACCTCGTGACCGTATGCCTCTACAACAGAGGCATCGTCAGTAAAGGCTTCAGAATAGGGTTGATGATTAGCGGCCTTTAACAGCTGTATGTCAAAGCATTGTGGTGTTTGTACCAGACAATAGTCGCTGCGTAGTACGTTTTGTTGTGATGGGATATGCCGTAAGGTCTCTACAACAGGCGTTACGGGAATGACAGCTTTCTTCGTTCGTGCTGTCTCGAAGCAGTTGCTAATGACCTCAACAGAGACGAAAGGACGCACACCGTCATGCACACCAACTACACCCTTTGAGTCATCTGGTACTTTTGCCAAACCGTTTTGTACGGAGTGGAAACGTGTCTCTCCACCATTCGCCAATAGGTAGAAGCCTCCCCCTGCCCCCTCCGACGGGAGGGGGAAATGGTTCTGTTGGCAAAGCTTTCGCCAATAGTCTTGCTGACTTTCTGGTAATACAAGGATAATCTGCAGTTCCTTGGAATACTCACGAAAACGCTCCAGTGTGCGCATCAACACAGGCTTCCCTCCAATAGGAATGAATTGCTTAGGAATCTCGCCGCCCATGCGCAGGCCCTTTCCACCGGCTACAATGATCACATAATCCATAGCGGAAGCAAATTATTCACTTTTCACTATTACTTTTTACCTTGCATTAAATGCACAAATCGCATACCATCGGCAATCTGGTCGCTCACCTCCTTGCTGACCAGCTGACTGAGCAGTTCGTAGGCAAAGGGGAAGGCGGCAGCAGGACCTTCGGCAGTAGTGATGTTGCCGTGGACAGTCACCAGAGCACCGGTATAGCGGACACCATCGCCGAGCATCCTCTCAAAACCGGGATAGCAAGTGGCGTTGCAGCCTTCTAACAGTCCCATTTGCCCTAATACCACGGCGGGTGCGGCACAGATGGCGGCTATCCGCTTGTTAGCGGCGGCCTGCTCCTTCAGTGCCTGGCGCACCATGCTGCTGTTGTACAGGTTAGTGGCTCCCGGCATACCGCCTGGCAGGAAGAGCAGGTCGGCATCGCTGAAGTTGCAATCTTCTATCATTGCATCGGCCACAATCTGCACGTTGTGGGCAGATTCCACGATTTGCGAATCATCCATCACACTTACCGTTGTCACTTCCACACCACCGCGACGCAACACATCGACAGGAATCAACGCCTCGACATCTTCGAAGCCGTCAGCAAGAAAAACATAAACTTTTGCCATAGTTTCAAATTTAATTTGTACTTTTGCAGGCAAAGTTACAAAAACTTTACGAATTCAGAAAGAAAAAGGAGAAATATGTCATCTGAACCCCTTACATTTGCCCTCTTTGGCAATCTGTATCAGCAGGAGAAATCGGCAGCTATCCAGCAGGTGCTGGCCAGCTTGAGAGTGCATGGTGCGCGTGTGGTCATCGACGAGGAATACTATCATTTTATCAATGAGATGTGTGATGTCCGCAGCATTCTTAATACGCCGAAATATCGTTTTGCAACATTCTCTGGCAATGACGTTGAGGCCGATTTCGCTATCTCGATGGGAGGCGACGGCACCTTCCTGAAGACGGCATGCAAGGTGGGTGCCAAGAACATACCTATCTTGGGTGTCAACATGGGGCGTTTGGGTTTCTTAGCAGATATTGCCCCTGTTGACATTGAGGCTTGTCTGCAGGCTTTGTATAACGATGACTATGCGGTGGAAAGTCGTGCCGTGATACAGGTGAAGGCTAACGGCCAGCCTTTGGGCGATGCCTCTTGTGCACTTAACGATGTGGCCATCCTGAAACGCGATACGGCTGCTATGATCTCCATTCGAACCAGTATCAATGGTGAGTATCTGACGACGTACCAAGCCGATGGTCTTATCGTATCTACCCCTACAGGTTCTACGGCTTATTCCCTGTCGAATGGTGGTCCGGTGGTGGTGCCTGGCACAGGGGTGTTTGTCTTGACATCCGTTGCTCCCCATTCGTTGAATATCCGTCCTGTTGTCATTCCAGATTCCGCAGAGGTGACATTAGAGGTCGAGAGTCGCAACCATTCGTTCCTGGTGGCTATCGACGGACGCTCAGAGAAGTGTGGCGAAGGCACACACATTGCCTTGCGCCGTGCGCCCTACAATGTTCAGGTGGTGAAACGCCGTGGCACTCGTTATTTCTCAACGCTGAGAGAGAAACTGATGTGGGGAGCAGATGGGAGATGAGGGAGGAATTTGAAATGCAAAAATGCAAAAATGTAAAAATGTAAAAATTGAAAGGTTGAAAATCAAGGAATTCCTCCAACTGCCCGACAGCCATTTTACGGCAATGGAAATATTCCGCTGGCTGTGGAAGGCTCTGCAAGGCAATCGTCTGCAGGCCGTGATGAATGCGTGCATCGGACTCCTCGGCGTTGCTCTGGGCCTGTCGTCTGTCTGGGCCATGCAGCGTGCCATTGATATTGCATCAGGTGCTCGCGAGGGTTCGCTCTATATGGCTGTGGGGGTAATGGCTGCCCTGATACTGGGCGAGTTTGCCGTGGGCATCTCGCGGGTATGGGTGAAAAACATCCTTGGCGTGAAAGCCCAAAACCGTATGCAGCAGCGTGTATTGGCGCGATTGCTGCGTTCGGAGTGGCGTGGGCGCGAGGCGATGCATAGCGGTGACATCATCAACCGGTTGGAACAGGACGTGAAGACGGTGGTGAATTTCCTCACCGAGACGCTTCCTTCGGTCATTAGCACACTGGCTATGTTCGTGGGTGCTTTTGTCTATCTGCTTCAGATGGACACCTGGCTGGCTATAGTCACGGTGGCTATCCTGCCTCTCTTCATCCTGGTGAGTCGCATATATATTGCCTATATGCGTAGATATAATAGAAAGGTGCGCGATACCGACAGTCAGATACAGAGTCTGCTCACCGAGACCATGCAGCATCGTATGTTGGTGAAGACGATGGAGGCTAACCAGCAGATGCTCAGTAGGTTGGAAGGTACGCAGCAGATGCTGCGCCAGTGGGTACGCAAGCGTACGGCTTTTTCCGTGGGCAGTAATTTCTTCCTGAACATGGGCTTTTCCATTGGGTTCCTTGTGGCATTCCTGTGGGGTGCCCTCCGTCTGCACAGTGGTACGCTGACCTTCGGTGGTATGACTGCCTTCCTGCAGTTGGTGAACCGTATACAGGGTCCTGCACGCGACCTTGCCAAGCTGGTGCCTGCCTTTGTCAGCGTGTTTACGGCAGCCGAACGACTGATGGAACTGGAAGAGACTCCTGAGGAGCAGCAGGGAGAACCGCAGTTTCTTGCTGCACCTTGCGGCATCTGTTTCGATCATGTCACCTTCAACTATGGTGCGCCTGGACAGCAACCAGCGATGAAAGACTTCAGTGTGGACTTCCAGCCAGGCTCTTGTACTGCTATCATGGGTGAGACGGGCGCGGGAAAGACAACGCTGATACGTCTGCTGCTGGCTTTAGTAAAACCACAACAAGGAAATATAACTATATACTCCCCTCTCTCTCTCAGAGGGGACGGTGGAGAGTCTTTGTCCCCTCTTCACCGCTGCAACTTCGTCTATGTACCCCAAGGAAACACCCTGCTTAGCGGAACCCTGCGCGAGAACCTGCAACTGGGCAATCCTCAGGCTACTGATCCGCAAATGAGGGAGGTGCTCCGTCTGGCCTGTGCCAACTTCGTCAGTGAATTGCCTGACGGACTCGATACCCATTTCTCAGAACAGGGTGGAGGCTTGAGTGAGGGACAGGCTCAGCGCATCGCTATTGCCCGTGCGCTACTTCGCCCAGGCAGTATCATGCTGTTGGATGAGGCTACCAGTGCTCTTGATGCTGATACGGAGAAAAAAGTGCTGGAAAACATCCTCAAGGATCATCTGCGCACGGTCATCTTTGTCACTCATCGTGCCGCCGTCATAGATTATTGCGACCAGGTTGTTACTATCAAATCATAGCTTTTGACTTCAATTTATGCAATAATTCGATGAATTTATACATAAATTGCGCCAATTATTGCATAAATTCATTTCCTCTTATCCTTCTCTGATAAACTATCAATGCCATGATGCTTATCAGAATAGGCCATATTATATTAATAAGGTGGAAATGTTAAACTATTGTTAACGACAAAAGAAAATTGGAAAAAAGTTTGGTGGATTAATAAAATACGCCTACTTTTGCAGTGTACTATTAAACTGGTACACTGATACAGATTCGTTTTTAAGTTATAATATCATTATGATCAACGTAAACAACATTAACTTTAAGTATGCCGGACAGAAGCGTCTGGTGTTTGACAATTTCAGTTTGACGCTGGAAGAGAACCAAATCTATGGTCTGCTGGGAAAAAACGGTACAGGCAAGTCAACCTTGCTCTATCTGCTCTCCGGCCTGTTGCGCCCCACGGCGGGAACTGTGTGTTGCGATGGTGTTGCCACCTACAAGCGCCAGGCCGGTATGTTGAGCCGTATCTTCCTTGTCACCGAGGAGTTTGAGCTCCCGGCAATCCATCTTTCTGAGTATGTGAAACTCTACAAGCCTTTCTATCCCCAATTCTCTGACGAGATATTAAAAGGCTGCCTGGCCGACTTTGACTTGCCTGAGGATGTGCATCTGGGAAAACTCTCTATGGGTCAGCGCAAGAAGGCCTACATAGCCTTTGCGATGGCTACCAATACGCAGTATCTGTTGATGGACGAGCCGACGAATGGTCTGGACATTCCATCTAAGTCACAGTTCCGCAAAGTTATTGCACAGCACATGACAGACGACCGCACCGTGATTATCTCTACCCACCAGGTACACGATGTAGAGCAGTTGCTCGACCACGTCCTGATTCTCGACCAGCGCAGCGTACTGCTGAATGCCTCCATGCAGGAGATAGAAGAGCAGTATGTCTTCGAATATCGCACCCCCCAGCAGATGGATGCCGATGTGCTCTATGCCGAACCCACGCTCCAGGGCAATGCCGTTGTTGCCAGACGCAAGGAGGGAGATGCCGAGACGCAGGTCAACCTTGAACTATTGTTTAACTGTATTACCCAAGCAAAGATTTAACTAAAAAACAAACAGAAAAATGGAAAACTTCAATATAACAAGATTTGGTCAGGCACTGAAGTGCCACTTCCTCGTATCACGAAAGTCGTGGATTCGCATCTTTGGCATCTACACGTTAGTCATGTTCTTCGCTAACTTGTTCATTACGCGTGTGGCAGGCAGCAGCTATTCAAAGATGGAGCAGATTTATTCAGCAGAAGATTTGCTCTCCGAATATACTTTTGTTGTGAAAGGAACTATAAGTTTCGGCATGGTATTCTTTTGCTTTGCCATGCTCTTTGGTGCCAGCTATCTGTTTTCACAGATGAAGGATACGCGTAAACGCTCTGCCTATCTGCTCTGGCCTGTGTCAAATGGTGAGAAATATATCATCAGTCTGCTTCACTCTATCATTCTGATGGCTGTTATCACTGTTGTGTCCATTGTCGCTGCTGATGCACTGCGTGTCTTGATAGATGCCATTACAGGCCGTGTCATGGTGTGGGGTGTTCCTTTGTATATAGATTCCTTCTCATCTGCTCTTGATTGGCAGTCTGTGTTGATGCTAATTACCTGGATGTTCTATATCCATTCTCTCTTCATCGTGGGTGGCACGCTGTTCCGTCGGTTTCAGTTCTTGTCAACGAGTGCTGTCATCCTCATTGTCGTTATTCTGCTGGCGATAGTCATCAATCAAACGGAATTGTATAATATAGACTTTCACTTCATAGAGTATGAGCAGGGTGAGATACTGCAACAACTGCCTGACGGCTCAGCTTATTATTCCTACCGTACAATTTACACTCCCCGCTTCTATTTCGCCTTGTTGGGCGGCTGGCTTATCATCGCAGCTCACTACTGGGCTTCGTTTAAGCTCTTCTGCCGTATGCAGGTAATTAACAATAAATGGCTGAACGTATGATATTTAATTCTGATAAACCGATATTCTTGCAGATGGCCGATAGGCTGTGTGACGAGATACTGGCCGACAAGTACAAGGACGATGACCGCATCCCATCGGTGCGAGAGTATGCCGTACTGCTGGAGGTGAACACCAACACCGCCGTAAAGGCCTACGATGAACTGGCTCGCGCGAACATTATATATAATAAAAGGGGACTGGGCTACTTCGTGACTAAAGGCGCGAAGAAACAAATCCTGAAAGAGCGCAAGCAAATGTTCATGAAAGAACAGCTTCCCGAACTCTTCCGACAGATGAAATTACTGGGTATTACGTTAGAAGATGTTAAAGTTGCGTATGAACTGCAACAATCCTAACATTTCTTGCGTCTAATGGTCAGAGATAACAAGTTAAAAGGTAAAAAGTGATACACTTAGAAAACGTAAACAAGACTTACTTTGGTGCTCAGCCTTTGCATGTACTGAAGGGAATCAACCTCGACATCGAGGCAGGCGAGTTTGTATCAATCATGGGTGCCTCAGGATCTGGCAAGTCCACCTTGCTGAACATCCTGGGCATCCTGGACAACTACGACTCGGGTCTCTACACGCTGAATGGCGTTCGCATCTGGAACCTCTCTGAGAGCAAGGCTGCCGAGTACCGCAATCACATGATTGGATTCATCTTCCAATCCTTTAATCTCATCTCGTTTAAGAATGCCGTGGAAAATGTGGAGTTGCCACTCTTTTATCAGGGTGTGTCGCGTAAAAAACGACACACCCTTGCTCTGGAATATCTGGAACGGTTAGGGCTTTTAGAGTGGGCCGACCACTATCCCAACGAGCTTTCTGGTGGACAGAAGCAGCGTGTGGCTATTGCTCGTGCGCTGATTACTAAGCCTCAGATGATTCTGGCAGATGAACCTACGGGTGCTCTCGATTCGAAGACCTCTGTCGAGGTGATGCAACTCCTGAAAAATTTGAATGCTCAGGAGCATATCACACAGGTCATCGTGACTCACGATCCCAATGTAGCCCAGCAAACCAACCGCATTATTCGTATCAAGGATGGAGTTATTGAATGAAATATGGCAGACGGCGCGACGAAACAAGTTGCGTACGGGGCTTACCGGCTTCGCTGTAGCATGGGGTATCTTTATGCTTATCGTGCTACTGGGAGCGGGTAATGGTCTTATCAATGCCAATCTGAAACAGAGCGACCGCTTCCTGAGCAGTTCGATGGTGGTCTTTGGCGGCGAGACGTCAATGGCCTATCAAGGACTGAAGGAGAACCGTGACATCCGCTTGCACCAGCGCGACATTGAGATTACCGACGAGGAATTTAAAAAAGTGGTCGATGAGGTGGGTGCCCAATATCGCACCACCGCCATGGTGAGCAACGGGCAGCAGTATCTCACCGGTCAGATTGCCGGCGTTTATCCCAACCATATCAAGATTGACAAGGTGGAGATGCTGCAGGGCCGTTTCATCAACAGTATTGATGTGAATGAGAGCCGTAAGGTGCTGGCCATCAGCGACAAGCAGGCCAAGGAACTGAAAACGCAAGTGGGCAAATTCGTCAAGGTGGGTAACTTCGCCTTCAAGGTTGTGGGTATCTACAAAGAGCAGGAGAACGGACGTGCCGATATGTTCTCAGCCTACAGCACCATCAAGCGTATCTATGGCGCTAAGACGGATGATGCCGGGCGCATAGAGTTCACCTTTCATGGACTGGAGACGGAAACCGAGAACGAAGCCTTTGAAAAGGAGTATCGCCAGCGTATCAATACGGCACACCAGGCTCACCCCGACGATGAGAATGCCATCTGGCTGTGGAACCGCTATACGCAGAACCTGCAGATGCAGAAGGGTATTGGAATTATCCGTACGGCCCTGTGGATAGTAGGACTCTTCACATTGCTGAGTGGTATCGTGGGTGTCTCGAACATCATGCTGATTACGGTGAAGGAGCGCACCCATGAGTTTGGCATACGCAAGGCCATTGGCGCCAAGCCCTGGAGCATCCTGAAGCTCATCATCATCGAGAGTATTATCATCACTACCATCTTTGGCTATATTGGAATGATTCTGGGCATTGCCGCCAATGAGTATATGGATGCCACGCTGGGACATACAAAAGTGGATGCAGGCTTGTTTAAGGCCACGATGTTCCTCGACCCCACAGTGGGACTTGATGTGTGCTTCGAGGCTACGATGGTGATGATTATCGCTGGTACTATTGCCGGACTGATTCCGGCTTATAAGGCCAGCCGTATCAGACCTATTGAGGCTTTGAGGGCTGATTAGTATTCACTGGTGGAACTGGAAATACAAAATGTAATATGAGATTAGACTTAGATACATATAGAGAGATTCTTGACACGCTGACGCGTAACAAGAGCCGTTCGTTCCTGACAGGCTTTGGCGTGTTCTGGGGGGTCTTCATGCTTGTGGCGCTGATTGGCGGCGGACAGGGACTGAAGGAACTGCTGAACCAGAACTTCGAGGGCTTTGCCACAAACAGCGCAATGGTATGGGCACAACCCACGACAAAGGCCTATAAGGGTTTCAGGAAAGGCCGTATGTGGAATATGGAGTATAAGGACGTGCAGCGTCTGAAGAGTCGCATCCCGGAGCTCGATGTGGTGAGTCCGGTGCTTTTCTCGAATGGCGGAACGGCCTATTTGGGCGACCGTAAGACCACTGTCAGTATCAACGGTGTACAGGAAGACTATCAGCGGGTGAGTGAACCTAAGATGCGCTATGGGCGCTATCTTAACGATATGGACGTGGCGCAGCGCCGTAAGGTGTGTGTCATTCAGAAAAAGACCTATAAGGACCTCTTCCCTGGCGGTGGTGACCCTTGTGGTAGTTTTATACGTGTAGATTCGGTTTATTATCAGATAGTAGGTGTTGACTATAGCTCTGCCGAAGGTATCAGCTTCGGTGGCGAATCGGGCACCACGATGCTCCTGCCTATCACACTGATGCAACAGACCTATAACATGGGACAGAGTGTCCACATGATTGCCGTGACGGGTAAAAAAGGTGTGGTCATGTCTGCTGTCGCGGATCGTATTCGCGAGACGATAGCGCGTGCCCATACGATAGACCCGGAGGATGAACAGGGCGTGATGGTATTCAACACTGAGGTGCTGTTCCAGATGTTGGACAGTCTGTTTAAGGGTGTCAACTTCCTGATATGGCTCGTTGGACTCGGCACTTTGTTGGCCGGTGCCATCGGTGTGTCGAATATCATGATGGTCACGGTGCGCGAACGAACCATTGAGATAGGCATCCGCCGTGCTATCGGTGCTACGCCAAAGATGGTCCTCTCGCAGATTATCTCTGAGAGTATCGTGCTGACAATGGTGGCGGGTATGAGCGGCATCCTCTTTGCCGTGATGATCCTGCAGATGCTGGAGCTGGCAAATACAGAAGACGGTATCCTGGCCGCTCATTTCCAGGTGGGCTTCTGGACAGCAATCTTCGCAGCCCTCGCTATTGCTGTGATGGGCGTGCTGGCCGGACTGGCACCTGCTGCACGTGCTATGAGCATCAAGCCTGTAGATGCTATGCGTGATGAATAAGAGTAAAAAGTAAAAAAAGGTAAATAATAAAATGAAAAAGTATTTCAAACTGGTCATCGCTGCCATCGTGGCGTTGATTTTTATTGGAACCTTCGTGTTCCTCTGGCAGAAAAGCCAACCCAAGGAAGTTCAGTACTCTGAGTTTGCAACGAGTATGGACAGTATCCGCAAAACCACTATCATTACAGGTAAGATAGAACCTCGTAATGAAGTGAATGTGAAACCGCAGATTAGCGGTATCATTGCCGAACTGATGAAACAACCCGGCGACCGCGTGGAGCAGGGAGAGGTGATTGCAAAGGTAAAAGTGATTCCCGACATGGGACAGCTGTCGAGTGCAGAGAGCCGTGTGCGTCTGGCTGACATCAATCTGAAGCAGGTGGAAACCGACTATGCGCGCACGAAGAACCTGCACGACCAGAAACTGGTGAGCGATGAGGACTATGAGAAGGCGCGTCAGCAGTTGAAACAGGCACAGGAAGAAAAGGCTGCTGCCGTGGATGCCCTGCAGGTGGTGCGTGATGGCGTGTCAAAGTCGAATGCCTCAGCATCATCAACATTGATTCGCTCTACCATTAGCGGTATCATCCTGGATATTCCCGTCAAAGTGGGTAACTCGGTTATCAATTCGAATACCTTCAATGATGGTACGACCATTGCTACCGTTGCTAATATGAACGACCTCATCTTCCGTGGAAATATTGACGAGACCGAGGTGGGACAACTGGCTATTGGCGTGCCTATGAAGATTACTATCGGTGCTCTGCAGGATTTGCAGTTTGATGCTACGTTGGAATACATCTCGCCAAAGGCAACAGAAAGTAACGGTGCTAATCAGTTTGAAATTAAGGCTGCTGTGATTGTTCCTTCAGATGGGAAAATCCGCTCTGGCTATAGCGCTAATGCGGAAATCGTGCTGGCTGAGGTCAATGATGTGCTTTGTGTGCCTGAGAGTGCCATTGAGTTCAGCGGTGATTCTACCTTCGTTTATCTGGTGAAAGGTGAGGGTAAACAGAAGACCTACGAACGTCAGGCTGTGGTCACCGGCCTTAGTGATGGCGTAAATATCGAGATTAAGAAGGGACTAGAGAAAGACCAGAAGGTGCGCGGCCCTCAGATTATCAGTGAAGACGACCAAAACGAATAAAGCCCTATGAAGAAAGCATCCTTTCTCGTTTTGTGTGCTGCAACATTGTCGCAGTTTGCAATGGCCCAGCAGAAACAATGGTCGCTCCGCGAATGTTGCGATTATGCTGTAGAGCATAATATCACCATCAAGCAGCAGGAGAACCAGTGTCGCCAACAGGAGATACAACTGTCGAATGCCAAGAACCAGCGTCTGCCAGACCTTAGTGGCAGTGCAGGTCAGAACTTCTCCTTTGGCAGGGGCTTGACGTCGGAGAATACCTATACGAATACCAATACTTCGTCAACGTCGTTCTCGCTCGGTACGAGTGTTCCTTTGTTCACTGGTTTCCAGATTCCCAACAATATCAAACTGAACCAGTTGAATCTTGAAGCCGCTACGCAGGATCTTGAAAAGGCCAAGAATGACATCCGCACGCAGGTAGCTCAGGCATACGTGCAGATCCTCTATAATATGGAGATGGCGGATGTGGCTCATCGCCAGATAAGTATTGACAGCGTGCAGGTGGCACGTTTGCAGGCTCTCCTTGATATCGGCAGAGCTAGTGAGGCAGAACTGGCTCAGCAGAAGGCCACCATGGCGCAGAGTCAGTTGACAGCTACACAGGCCGATAATAACTTACAGTTGGCTATTTTGGCAATGACTCAGCTATTGGAACTGAATACTCCAGAAGGCTTTTCTGTAGAAAGACCTGCGGCAGAAAATTCTTCACTCTTCACTCTTCACTCTTCACTCTTCACTCCCGATGAAATCTATGCCGATGCCTTAGCCACTAAGCCCGAAATACAGGCCCAGCAGTTGCGCTTGCGTGCTACGGAAAACAACATAAAAATAGCTCAGGCTGGCTATTATCCTACGCTGAGCTTTAGTGCTGGACTGGGTTCGAACTATTACAAAACTTCTGGTTTTAAGGCCGATGGCTTTGCTGATCAGATGAAGAATAACTTTAGTCAGTATCTGGGATTTAATCTGAATATCCCTATTTTCAACCGTTTTCAGACACGTAACAGCGTTCGTTCGGCAAAGATAGACCGTGAAAACCAGACGCTGCAACTTGACAATACGAAGAAAGCCCTGTATAAGGAGATTCAGCAGGTGTATTACAATGCCGTTGCTGCCAACCAGAAACTGGCAAGCAGTCAGCAGGCTACAGAGAGTAGTGAGACAGCCTTCCGTCTGACGCAAGCAAAATATGAGCAGGGCAAGGCCACCATTACTGAGTTCAACGAGGCCAAGAACAACTATCTCAAGGCTGAGAGTGACCTCACCCAGGCTCGCTACGAGTATCTGTATCAGCAGGCACTCATCCGTTTCTATCAAGGAAAGGAAATGGCGTTTTAGTTGTCGCTGCCCAGTTTTAGCCTTACACCAAACTGTAGTTTCAGATTAACAGGTTTGTCCTTGAAATAGTTCTTAACGGTGCTGCCGTTATCGAAATGATAGTTGATGCCAGGCTCGGCATACAGTGCTAATAAGGGTAGCACATCATATTGCAGGCCGAGACTGGCATTAACTGACCACTGCATTTTGTCGTGGTTTAACTTTTGTTCTACCCCTTCAGTACTTTGTTTGGCACTGACATTCCAGTCGGCTTGCATTCCTGCTGTGACATAAGTTCTGAAATTGCCGTATTGCCATGTACGGCAGCATAATCCCAAGGGCACGCCAATATAGTGGAGCTCCTGATCCTGTTGAATATGTTGGCTATGAATAGTCTGTGTGAAGTCAGAATGCAGTTTGGTATAGACAATGCCTGAAGTGAGGGAGAGCCGTTGATTAAGGGGGTAGGCTATAGACACGCCAAGGGCCACAGGCTGATAGTGGTGATGGTGCTCTTCGTAGTCTGTCAGGTAGATGGGGTTCTGTGGATGCTCATTATAAGATATGTCATTGGCAAAGATATCCGTATAGCTTCTGGCCAGTGCGTCGGCCATGAGTACAGAATTGCTGTTGTCGTTGGCTCCAAAAGCGTTCATGGCATATAGGCTGAAAGAGACGCTATGCTTGATAGGATGCTCTTGGGCGACTAAAGGATGGAGCGGAGTGGTAGTCTTGGGAGGCATATATGGTGTTGTCACATCGGTATTTCTTGACGAATCGGGTGAAATCGATTCTGTGACTGTCTGGGTTTCCTGGGTTTCATCGGACGCTTGTACCGGTATCGGCTCGTTGGTGGGTTGCTCAGGCTGTTGCTTCCTGACGGCTGGTTGCTTATGTGTCTTGGTAATTAACGGTGCGGTGGGTTGTGGCTGATCTGCTGTTTCTTTTGCGGGTTTCACTGGCTGCTCCGTCTTTGTCGTTTCTGCTAATAACTCCTGTTGGCCATTGCTCATTCCAGTCTCTTCATTCTGAAAGAGTCTGATGCCAATGACGCTTACTATCATGACTGCCACTACAGCCGCTGCGGCTACCCCCCATCGGCGTAAGGCTATGAAACGGGCGCGATGCTGCTGTTGGCTTATGGCCGACTCAATATCAGCCCAGAGGTTATCGGGCGCAGCCGTTTCGTGCTCTGCCAGTTTATCGTGCAATTGCTGTGTCCATTTGTCCTGTTTCATATTCTATTGCTTTGTCCTGTTTTCTTTAATCATCTTTGCCAGCATCTTCTTTGCTCTGAAGAAAATAGAAGATGAAGTACTCTCTTTGATGTCTAGTAAACGAGCTATCTCTTTATGTGACCGCTGCTCGAAGACGAAAAGGTTGAGCACCGTTCGGTAGTTGGATGGAAGTTGTCCTATCATCTCTGTCAGTGCTTCGGGCGTCAAGTCCGTGATGTCGGGCTCGTCTATCGTATCATCGGGTTCGTCCGGGATTTCTGCAACCGTCTGGTAACGGTTCTGGCTCCTGAGGTGATCGATAGCATGATTGCTGACGATGCGGGCTATCCAGGATTTCAGTGAGCCTTCACCCCGGTATTCAAACTGATTGATAGTAGTGAGAATCTTTACAAAACTGTCTTGCAACACGTCGCGCACCTCGTCACGCTCAGGCACATACCTCAGCCCGATAGCCATGGCATAGCCGGAATAGCGGTCGTAGAGTCGGCGCATGGCCTCCTTCTTTCCGCTTTGTATTGCGTTGAGCAGTTCCTTCTCTGTTTCCACCAGTTAGTTTATTCTCTGCTTCGTATTATAATATATCATGGTGGTGACTGGCAGTTCGCGTGTGTCTGATGTTCCCGTCGAAAGATCCGTTATGAGGAATGCGCTGACGGGGATGGCGAGTGTCCATTGCCCGGTGCCATTGCGGTATATCGCGCTGGCATTTTCTTTTGAGAGCAGGCTGATGCTGTATGGCGTTCCATTCACTGAAGCCTCGAAAGAGCAGGTGTTGAAAAGTAACTGGTTGTCGGGTGTCTGTGCTGTGACAGATGAAAATACCAGATACAACGACTGGTCGCTATAGCCTTGCGTGAGCAAACGTATCGTGATGGGGTTATAGTCAGATGGAGCCGTGGTGACTGTCTCATGGTTGAAACAGAGGGAGAGCAGATAGCTTTCAGGCAGTCTGATCTGTATGGCTTCGTTCACCACTAACCGTGCTGTATCGACAATCTGTTTGTTCACTGTCCATTCACCCTCGTATAAAAAAAAATCTTTGGAGATGGCATTGTAAGAATCTTTCATATTTGCATCAGGACTGTCGGCATCATCTCCCACGCTACAGCTGGCAAACACCGCCATGACAACTATGACTATGGTTACTATTCTCCATTCTTTCAGCAGTTTATTCATATTTATATATGGTATGTTGTTTTTATGTTATAACGGGAAAAACATGAAATCTTGCACTTTTGGCTTGTATTTTTTTCTACCTGACAGTTTAACACTTTTTAAAGACGAAGGAGTGCAGGATTTTATTTGTGTGTCCGTTATAGTTGAAAAAACTGTTAGAAACAAATAAAATGAAGGAACAATGAAAAGAAAGTTTTTTTTGAATCTGGGAATGGCTGTCATGAGCCTGTTGGCCATCAGTTGCACAACTGCTGATGGTGATTCCTACAACGTATTGGATTCTGAAATGTATAACGGCAATGGGATGGTTGGCGTTTTTTCTCCCTCACTCAGCGGAGACAAATTCTCGGAATTTGCCGACAATCCTTTCGTGAAGACGTCACTCCAGCCCATATCAACTTTTTCTGTCGATGCCGATGGAGCCTCGTATGCCATTGTGCGCCATTATTTGGATAAAGGGTTTACTGTCAATCCTTCGAGTGTGCGCATAGAGGAGTTTCTCAACTATTTTACTTTCAACTATGCTTCACCCACTGATGGCAATACTGTGGCGATTAATGCGGAAGTGGGCGAATGCCCGTGGAACACGCAGCATTACCTGTTGCGCCTGGGACTTAAGGGCAAGGAACTGAAAAAAGAGGAAATGCCCCGTGCAAACTACGTGTTCCTGGTCGATGTGTCTGGGTCTATGGCAAGTAGCGATAAACTTGATTTGCTGAAGTCTGGTTTGAAGGAACTGGTCTATCAACTGAATACCGATGACCGCATCTCGCTCGTCACCTATTCCGGTGAAGTCAAGAAACTGCTGGAGTCAACGCCTGTCAGTGAGGCTCAAACCATTGTGAAGGCCATAAACAAGTTGAACGCCAATGGATGTACTAATGGAGGTGAGGCCTTGAAGATGGCTTATGAAGAAGCACTGGCCAATTACGACCCGAAATGCAACAATCGCATAATCTTGGGTACTGACGGTGATTTCAACTTTGGTATCACTTCCACTGAAGCACTGACAGAGATGGTTGAGAGCTACGCCCAAAAAGGCATTTATATGACTTGCCTGGGTTTCGGCTTGGGTAATCTGAATGATGACATGATGGAAAGCATCAGCAATCATGGCAACGGCACCTATCATTATATTGACAGTGAAGACGAGATGATGAAGGTCTTTGTACACGAGCGCGAGCGCTTTGTCAGTGTGGCTAACGATACGAAGTGCCAGGTGACGTTCGACAGTACTTTGGTGAGCCAGTACCGTTTGATTGGCTATGAAAACCGGGTGATGAGCAACGAGGATTTTACCAACGATGAAAAAGATGCCGGTGAGATAGGAGCTGGCCAGACCATCACGGCCCTCTATGAGATTGCCTTGAACGAAGGAGTGGAGGCATCTGGTTTGTCGGACAAACCGTTTGCCACCTTCGACTGTCGTTATAAAAAGGCACTTGGTACCGAGAGCATTCCTTTGAACGTAGTGCTAAAGGTTGAGGACATCTTCAATAAACATGGACGCTCTGACGACTACTACTTTGCTGCCGGAGTGGCTGCTTACGGCATGATACTGCGCAAATCACCATATAAAGGCGATGCCACTATTGATTTGGCTGGCAAACTGGTAAAAGGTCATCTCGGCAAAGACCCTTACGGCTACCGTTCTGAATTACTGAAACTGATAGAGAAGAGCAAATAAGACTTTACTTCACCATCAACTTACGTCCGTTGCTGATGAAAATGCCTTTAGTGGAAGCAGGCTTTCCCGTAAGTCTGCTTCCACTTATTGTATAACAGGCATCATCGTTGGCGCTGTTGATGGCAGGACTGCCGATGCCGGTAGATTCTCCGAGAAAAGACTTCATTTCGTAGAGGGCATCTAAGGCTTTTCCATTACTGTTGTCGAAGAGTCCTGCATTATACCATCCTTCCTTTAAATCACCAGTACAGCCATTGGCATTAGCCTCGGCATACCACCATGACAGACCATTGACAAGTGGATGTTCCGCTAACATTTCGATCAGGTCTGTAATGAACTGCTTCTGACCATCTGCTGAGTAGGCATAATCTACTGCTTCCGTTGTGCCAGGAACTGCCCATTTAGAGGGATATCCAGTTTCTACAATTTGTACTTGCTTGCCGTAATTCTTATTTTCCAAAGTATTCAGAGCATTCGCAAGTACCGTCAACTTGCCGTGGAAATAGGGATAATAGCTCAAGCCAATGATATCGTAGTCGAGCTCCGCGCTTTTCATGCGGTCGAAGAAGTCAGTGAGCACATCGGTCTTGGCAGCACGCTCGCTATGGATAATAATCTTTGCCGAAGGACAGGCCTCACGGCAAGCCTTGCCAGCCTGTTTCAGAAGATTGATAAAGCGTGTCCAATTGGCTGCACTGCTATTCGTATAGCAGCGGTTGGCATTGGTGCCCTTTGCACCCCAGAGCATACCGTAGCTGATTTCGTTGCCTGTCTGGATAAAGTCTGGTGTTGCTCCTGCATCGTTCAACTCTTGCAGGCAGTTAAGGGTGTAGTCGTAGATTTTCTGCTGTAACTCTGTGTCATTAAGCGACTGCCAGTCTTCAGGTGTCCATTGTTTGCCTGGGTCTGCATAGGTGTCGCTGTAGTGAAAGTCAAGCAGGAAGTACAGTCCATTATCTTTGATGCGCTTACCCAGTTCTTTTACGTAAGCAATATCCTGCACCACTTCTTTCTTGTTGGCAGCATCGGTGATGGCCTGTCCCTTTACTGGGTCAACAAATAGTCGAACACGAATAGTGTTCCATCCTTGTTGCTTAACATAAATCAGTAGGTCACTGATGGCGTTACCGTTTTTATCTTTATATTTTGCCCCTTGAGCCTCATATTTGGAAAGCAGTGAAAGATCACCACCTACATATTTTTGGGCATGAGCAATAGTAGTAAAAAACATCAGTGTGGATGCAAAGAGAATTCTGAGTAGATTCATTATTATGTAGTTTTAGTTCGCAATTTTGCTGCAAAATTACGAAATAGCATTGGCAACTCCAAATATTTTATGTACTTTTGCAAACAATGAATCCAAGGAGAACAGAAATAATGCCATTGCTGATGCCTGCCATAAGCTTGATAACAGGCATCCTGACAGCACCTTTGATGCCCTATGCAAGGGTCATCGTAGTGGCATTTGCTGCTTGCATCCTGTTGACATGGTTTCTTTATCGCCGGGCTCATATACAGAGTATTGGCATCCTGTCTTGTTTCTTCTTGTTGGGAATGCTAGTTGCACAGCCAGAAGAACGGGTCTCGACTGATGATTCTCAGGTTGAGGCTGTTGTTTTTTCTGAACCGTCAGAGAAGCCAAAGACGATAGTCGTAGACTTGTTATTGCCAGAGGAAGACCGGCGTGTACGCTGTTTCCTGTGGAAAGACGAGCGCAGCAGACAGCTGCAGTTAGGCAGTAACTTGCTTGTTAACCATCCGGATAGTGGCTTCGTTCGTAGTAAGGACTGGGCATTCGGAGGCAGTGGTACCGAAAAATTGTCCCGAATGCAGCGTGTTCGGTTGCACTTCCTTTATTATCGCCATTACTTATTGAACCGGTATAGGACGCAGGGGGCAGATGACGAACAATATGCTGTGCTGGCTGCTATGACGCTGGGTGATAAGTCGGCATTGACAAAAGATTTGAGAGAGAAGTATTCCGTAACAGGAGCCTCGCATATCCTGGCACTCAGCGGCTTGCATCTGGGTGTCATCTATCTCTTGCTTTTCCGTCTGACGTTTGGGCGACGGCATTTCTGGCTCTCGCAGGTTGCCATCATCCTGAGTCTCTGGGCCTATGCTTTTCTGACGGGCTTGTCCACCAGTGTAGTCCGTTCGGCTACGATGATCAGCATCTACGCTCTCTTTTCAGTGTCAGGTCGTCATCGTTCGCCTGTCAATCTGTTGTGCTTCACGGCTATTGTGATGTTGATAGTCAGTCCTGAGTCACTTTATGATATTGGCTTCCAACTGTCGTTCTCTGCCGTTCTCGCTATCCTACTATTGATGCCTTTGTTTGAGAGCTTCTTCCCTGATAACTATCTGGTGAAGCATTCTCTTGTGCGTTATATATATAATATGGTGGGGGTGTCTGTGGCTGCACAGATAGGCGTGGCTCCACTCATAGCCTATCATTTCGGACGTTTCTCCACTTATTTCCTGCTGACTAATTTCCTCGTCATACCTGCTGCCACGATTATTCTTTATGGTGCCTTGCTTGTTGTGGTGGTTCCATCGTTGGCTCCTGCCTTGCTTTGTGTGGTGGGATTACTAAACAAGGCACTTGGGTGGATGTCCCAAATGCCTTGTGCCAGTATCGACGGTTTGCATCCGTCTGTTCTTCAGGTATGTTTGTTGTATATCGTTTTCTTATGCTTCTATTTCTCCTTACGGACGTTACAGCGCGTAAAGCCTATTACATAAGGTGGAAAGCTCGTAGGATATCGTTCAGATTGGCTACTACCATCAGTAGAATGAGCGCACCAAAACCGATATACTCAGCCTTGATGAGGAAGTCCTCGGAAGGCTTCTTACGGGTAATCATCTCATAGAGCAGGAACAGCACGTGTCCACCGTCCAATGCTGGGATAGGCAGGATGTTCATGAATGCCAGGATGATGCTGAGGAAAGCCGTCATCAGCCAGAACTGATGCCAGTCCCATGCTGAGGGGAACAGGCTGCCGATGGCTCCGAAGCCGCCCAACTGTTTTACACCGTCGCTTGAGAAGAGATATTTCAAGTCGCTTACGTAGCTGCTCAACGTGTTCCAGCCATAGGCGATGCCAGCGGGGAAACTCTCAAGGAAGCCGTACTCGAAAGTTGTGGGTTCATAAATCTGTTTTGGTGCAAAGCCCAGTTTCAGGTCTTTTGTCAGTGTGGTGTTAACGGTGTCAATCACCTCGCCACGCTGGTAAACCAATGTCAACTGCAAAGCTTTCAAGCTATCTTCTGTAGTCTTTGCTGATACCAGTACATCGTTCATGCGGGTCAGTTCGTCAGTAAATCCGTAGAACGATTTCACCTCCTTATTGTTGGCTGCCAGAATCTTGTCGCCTTTCTTTAAACCGATGCTTTCTGCTGGTGTGCCGGGAATGACACTGTCTATCTCAGCTGGATAGAATGGACGTACAAAGGCCGGTACGGTTTGTGCCATTTCCACCAGGCTAAGTCCCTCGGGCATCTGTATGGTGACAGGCTTTCCTTGGCGCATCACATGTACCTCTTCTGCATTGCAGATCATACGATACATATTGGCATCGGCCTTCTTGAAGTCTTTCTCGTTGGTGGATATCAGAATGTCGCCGTCCTGGAAGCCTAAGGCCTTCGCTTCCTCGTTGAACTCCATACCCTGAGTCATGCTCTGCAGCGGGGTATAGGTCTCGCCCCAAGTGAAGAGTACCATGGAATAGATGAACAGTGCCAGCAGGAAATTGACAAATACGCCACCCACCATGATGAGCAGACGCTGCCATACAGGCTTTGTACGGAACTCCCAGGGCTGGGCTATCTCAGAGAGTTTCTGGTTGGTCTCGTCAATCATACCGTCGATGGCACAATAGCCACCCAGTGGCAACCAGCCAATTCCGTATTCCGTACCAACATATTCCTTCTTGATTTTCTTGGTAACCTTACCGTCTTTGTCGGTCTCTTCTTCCTCTTTAGTGGGAACTACCTCGGGCTTCAGTCTCAACAATCGGCGTACCCAAGAGTCGTAGGTGCTGACGATGTGGAATTTGGGGTTGAAGAAGAGATAGAACCTGCTGACCCTTACCTTAAAGAGTTTGGCAAACGTAAAGTGTCCCAGTTCATGAAGCAGTACCAGCAGGCTGATTGCCAACATGAACTGCAGTGCTTTTATCAGAAATATTTCCATGATTTCAATTCTTAATTCTTAATATTATTGTTCAGCCAATTATGCATGATGCATTAAGCATTAAGCATTGAACTGGCAATTCGCCTTGCCTCGGCATCACTCTGCAGATAGTCCTCGTAAGTGGGCTTCTGGATGAAGGTGGCACGCTGCATAGTCTTTTCGATGATGTCGCCCATCTGCAGGAATCCGCAACGGTCCTCTAAGAAGGCACGGTTCACAATCTCGTTGGCTGCATTGACGATACAAGGCATATTGCCGCCTTGGTTCAGTGCCTCGTAGGCCATAGCTAAGCAACGGAACTTTTTAAGGTCGGGCTCGAAGAAATCCAGATGCTGGGCAGCAAAGAGATCCAGGCGTTCACCACTCAGTGGCAATCGCTTGGGGAACGAGAAGGCATACTGGATAGGCAGACGCATATCGGGGACGCCGAGTTGGGCTTTCACGCTACCGTCCATAAACTGCACGGCACTATGAACGATGCTCTGTGGATGTACCAACACTTGAATCTGTTTGGCATCAACGCCGAAGAGCCATTTCGCCTCAATCACCTCGAAGCCTTTGTTCATCATCGAAGCCGAGTCGATGGTAATCTTTGCACCCATGTCCCATGTGGGGTGACGCAGGGCATCGGCCTTGGTAACATGGGCAATCTCCTCCATGGTCTTGGTGCGGAACGGGCCACCCGATGCTGTGAGCAGAATCTTGTCGATGGGGTTCTCGTCCTCGCCAACCAACGACTGGAAGATGGCAGAATGTTCACTGTCTACAGGCAAGATAGAGCAACGGTTCTCCATGGCCAACTGACAGATGAGTTCACCAGCCACCACCAGCGTCTCTTTGTTGGCCAGACAGATGGTCTTCTTCGCCTTGATGGCGTGGATAGTGGGCGAGAGACCTGCAAAGCCCACCATAGCCGTCAGCACCATGTCGATGGGACCAGACTCTACAATCTCGTCAAGGGCGCGTGCTCCGGCATACACTTTCACGTCGGGCATATCGCTCATCAGTGTTTTCAGCTCATCGTAGCGAGCCTCGTTGGCAATGACGATGGCTGCGGGCTTGAACTTATGAGCCTGCTCAGCCAGCAGTTCCACCTTGTTATTGGCAGTCAGACAGTAGACCTCATACAGGTCGCTATGTTCCTCGATGACTTCGAGTGCCTGTGTGCCAATGCTTCCCGTAGAACCGAGAATAGCTATTTGTTTTTTCATAATTCCAAGATACCCTCAGGAAGGGCTATTGTAATTGTTTTGTTATCTTTATCAATATCTGTAATCAATTCTTCCGATGCAGGAATCAGCGTGCCGTCTTCCAGTTCGAACAGAATATTCATTGTGTTGTCGTCAATGCTGGCGATAGTACCTACGTTCTTTCCGCTTTGGGCATCAACGATGCTGAAGCCTACGAGGAACGACCACGAGATTTCCTCTTCATCATTATCCGACAGCTCGCGAGGGAAATAGACATCGCAGTTGGTCAGCTCGCGAGCACGGTCCTGTGTGTCAATATCCTCGAACTTCACCAAGGCAGTGCTGTCTGATCGGAAACGGTATTCCTCCATGAAGAAAGGTACCAGGATACCGTCAACCTCTAAGATGAGATATTCGGCATCCACACGGTCAAATACATCATCATTGAAGTTGAAAGTCACCTCTCCCTTCACACCGTGCGCCTTTCCTATTCGGCCTATCTTGTATACGTCTTCCTTCTTAATCATTTACAGCAGCGGTAGCAAATTATTCACTTTTCACTATTCACTTTTCCCTTCTAATTTTGGCACCAAGAGCATTCAATCGACCTTCGATGTCCTCGTAGCCTCGATCTATCTGTTCGATATTGTCGATGCGACTAGTACCCTTTGCACTCATAGCTGCAATCAGCAGGGCGATACCGGCACGTATATCGGGACTCGACATACGTCCGCCTCGCAACTGCACCTTGCGGTCGTGACCTACCACTACGGCACGATGGGGGTCGCAAAGGATAATCTGTGCACCCATATCGATGAGCTTGTCGACGAAAAAGAGTCGGCTCTCGAACATCTTCTGATGAACCAGCACCGAACCGCGGGCCTGTGTGGCTACAGTGATGAGCACCGACAGCAAGTCGGGGGTCAGTCCGGGCCAAGGTGCATCGGCCAGTGTCATGATAGTACCGTCGATAAACGACTGTATCTCGTAATGACGCATATGGGGGATAAATAGGTCGTCGCCCTCTTCCTTCACTTTGATACCCATACGGCGGAAGGTGTTGGGGATGATGCCCAGATCTTTGATGGAGACATCCTTGATGCGGATGCCGTCGCCCACCATGGCTGCCATACCGATAAACGAGCCCACCTCAATCATGTCAGGCAGGATGGTATGCTCCGTGCCGTTCAATTGTTCGACACCCTCAATGGTCAACAGGTTCGATGCGATGCCGCTGATGCGCGCCCCCATCTGGTTCAGCATCTTACAGAGCTGCTGGAGGTATGGCTCACAGGCAGCATTGTAGATGGTTGTCGTGCCTTTTGCCATCACGGCAGCCATCACAATATTGGCAGTACCGGTCACTGAAGCTTCATCGAGTAGCATATACTGTCCCCTAAGCTTTTCTGCTGATATCTCATAGACATCACGTTCTGCCAAGTGATGGAACTGTGCGCCCAGCCGTTCAAAGCCCAGGAAGTGGGTGTCCAGTCGGCGTCGTCCTATCTTGTCGCCGCCAGGTTTTGCGATAATGGCTTTCCCCATGCGAGCCAGCAGCGGACCAATCATCATCACCGAGCCGCGCAATTGTGAGCATTTATGTACAAACTCATCGCTCTCCAGATAGTTCAGATTCAGCTCGTCGGCCTGAAAGGTAAAGGTGTTGCCTTCGTCGCTCACTTTTACCCCGATGTCCTTCAGCAGCTGGATGAGGTTCATCACATCGCGGATGCGCGGAATGTTATGGATAGTCACCTGCTCGCTTGTCAGCAGCGTGGCACAAATCACCTGCAAGGCTTCATTCTTGGCACCTTGTGGTGTGATGGTTCCGCTCAGGGGATGTCCTCCCTCAATAAAGAATGATGCCATTATTTCTTCTTTTTGCCAGATGAACGCTTTGCAGGCGTGTCGTTCAAATTGATACGCTCGAACGTGAAGTGGCTCAGGTCCAACTGTACAGCACCGTCGGTCATGCGGGCTATGTCGTCAGCCACCTTCTCGTCGTCAATAGAACCGTGTCCCCACTGGATCAGGTCGCGCTTCATTTGATTAGCCGTCAGGCGAATCAACTCTTCACGCTCGGCACCTTCCGGCATCTCCTTGATCTTGTTGAGCATCTCGCTGACCAGTCGTCCGTAGTGACGCAGGCGAATATCTCCTTGTGGCAACGGCATGGGTTGAGGCTTGTTGTGGAATTTCTCGGCCTCACTAATGTCGAAGGGCCAGTCGATATCCAATTGCTTGTGGCTCATCAGATACAGATGGTCCCAAAGTGTCTGCTCGTAGCCGCTGTTGTCGCGAATCTGGGGAACCTTGTTCGCCATCAGCTTGACGATAGACTTAGCGCAGCGCAGTCGCTCGGCCTTGTCGGGCAGTGTGATGGCATGGTCTATCATGCGCTGAATCTCGCGGCCATATTCTGGCATCAGCAACGGCTCGCGTTGTGTGTTGTAGTCCAATCCTTGTATGTTCATAGTTTAAATCAGTTTGCGCGGCATCTTTGCTACATAGTCCTTCAGATAGAAAGGCTCGAAATAAGCCACGTCCTCTGTCTGCTCGTTCAGTAGTCGGCGCTCGGCCAGCGGCTGCATCCATTTTGCTAAAGGCTCAATACCTTCTATCAGATGGGCATTGGGATGGTTGATGGCCGCCATACACTTGGCGGCTCCGTTGCCGAAGAAGTAAACAGGACGCTCGTCGAGCCATTGCTTGTAGGTCTCGGCATCGACCACATCGGCACCAATGGGACGAACCTCATGGAGCGCACGGTCGAAAACGCCTGCATAGACCTCCATGCGGCGGGCATCAATCATCGGGCAGAGCAGGGCATCGTCTTCCACCATTTCTCTTAAAAGCACGGGGACGCACATCAACTCCAATGTTGGAACGGCAATGAGCTTCAGATTCCTGCCATAGCAGATGCCCTTTGCCATCGACACACCGATGCGCAATCCAGTATAGGAGCCAGGACCGCAACTCACGGCGACGGCATCAAAGGGAATAGCATGATTATCTGTAAACGAGAGGGCCTCGTCAACCATCGATCCCAGCCGCTCTGCATGGTTCGATCCACTGTGGTCTTCCTGTTGGAAAATCACGTGGGAATCCTCAGAAACGGCCACCGAGCACACTGTGGTGCTGGTCTCTATATGTAGTATGCACGACATTTATCTAATACCTTATTATATTGAATGTGCAAAGGTACGCATTTTTTTCCTAAACCGCTATTGATTTTAGAAAAATTATGTTTTCATGGCCTTGTGGGTTTGACTTTGACTTTATAGAATACAAATATCAATTGTGATTCTCTGCATTATTTGTGCCAAAATTTGGATGATAGACTTTTTTGTTATATATTTGCAAAGCAATTAATGTAGAGAAATATGAGACTTTGTTTTGGTCTGTTCCTCCTGTTGCTCTTCGGATGCAAGCACATCCCTGTCTCCGTGGACGAGGACGTGATGGCGTTGGCGGAGCAAGGGGATGCTGCGTCACAGATGAAAGTGGCCCTGGCATTCGACAAGGAAGATGACTTCCCAGAAGCGGCTTTCTGGTATCAGAAAGCGGCAGAACAAGGTGTGAGCGAAGCGCAGAACAACCTTGGGGTGATGTATAAGGACGGACAGGGCATCAGGCAGGACTTTGGGGAAGCCGCCCGCTGGTTCCTGTTGGCAGCACGGCAGGACAACACCTTGGCACAACTGAATTTGGGGTGGCTATATCATGCAGGCAAAGGCTTGCGGCAAGATGCCGACTCTGCCAGCTACTGGTACATGCGGGCCGCACAGAAAGGACACGCTACGGCACAGCTGAACATAGGCATCCTCTGCCTGCAACAAAATGACACAGTCACTGCCATTCACTGGCTGAAACAAGCATCGCAGCAAGGCAATAGTGGCGCCCAGCGCATATTGCAGCATCTTGATAGAAACAAATAATGGGCTTTTTCTTTTGTATTTTTCGATATATGGGAATTTTGTCTTCGATAGATGAGTAGAGTATTATGAGTGGTATGTGGACAGATTCTGATGAAAAAGTTATTCGTGATAGCTGCCGGCTGCGTTGTATTTCTTACCCTCCTTAATAATGATGAATTTGCCATTCTTCATGTACTTGCCGTCGGGCAGTCCGTCTGCATCCTGCTGTGTGTTTTTAATGCCTTTAACCGCAGTCTCTTCATCTGTCAAAGCCACAATTTTACCGAATTCATTCCATGGTGATATTTCCTTATAAACCTCTAAGGAAACTGCTGGCACATGGAGCGTAGCAGAAGGGAGGGGTGAATTCTCATCAAACAGTTCAAATGTGCGTATTTGCAACTCGCTGTGTACCAATATATTTTGATTAAAACGGTAGAAAAGTGGTGACGCAGATTCTATAGATGGGGGAAATGATGAAGAATTAACGTATTTAACTTTTGTAAACCATAAAAATGAAGGAAGTGTGCAGATTTTGTATGGTAAGTTATGCTTGCAAGGAATAACCTTGGCTGGTTACGTTCTTTTTAAGCTTACAAGACACAAAATCTCTTAATAATCTCAAAAAACACATTCGTTAGTGCCATTTTTGAATGAATGTTCTTATGTTGCCGATTATTTTGTGTATCTTTGCGTTCAAATTAAAGAGATTTGCAAATGAAAGATTTGAATCGTATCAAAGTTGTACTCGTTGAAAAGAAGCGAACGGCTAAGTGGCTCGCAGAGGAATTGGGCAAGAACCCTGCTACTGTGAGCAAGTGGTGTACCAATGTGTCTCAGCCAGACCTATATACATTAGACAAGATAGCAACGTTACTTGACATTGATAAACGGGAACTTATCACAGGAAAGGATTAAACGTATGGCAGACATCATCAAGCATTCGACAAACCAGTTTTCAGAAAACTTCGAGACGTTAGTTTCTCAGATAAAGAGTATAGGCGAGGCATTACAACAAGATGCTCGTGTTGTCATCAACCGCAACATAACAACAAAGGCATGGTTGACAGGCTATTATATAGTGGAATATGAGCAGCACGGAAATGATAGGGCCAAATATGGCGACAATCTTCTCCAGAATCTCTCAAAGAGATTAGGTGGTAAAAGTTATAGTGCCACAAACTTACGCAGCTACCGTCTGTTTTACACGCTTTATCCAGAATTGCGTCCCACTATCGCAAACTATCTTTTTGAACGTTTTGGTGGGGAAACGGTGAAGTCCTCCCCAATAACATTTCTTCCCCCACAGATTCAGCAGTCACTGATTGCTGAATTACAAGACGAAGGAAAACAGCAGTCGCTGACTGCTAAATTTGCAGAGACACAAGATTCGTTGATAGTTACAGGGATTTCTCCCGATGGCTTTGCTATGAGTTTGTCTGATGGGAGTGTAAAAATTGTTCCACAGGCTTTATTCGACCGACTTTCTTTCACACATATTGTTCAACTTCTTCATGTCGAAGATTCCATGCAGCGAGCATTTTATGCTATTGAGGCAATGCGTGGACCTTGGAGCGTAAGAGAATTACAACGACAGATAGACACCAATTACTATGTCCGCAGTGGGTGGAGTAAGAAGCCTGAATTGCTCAGCAAAAAGATAAATGGAACAGCCGAGCGACCAACCTTTGAGCAGGATGTCAAATCCCCTTATTACTTTGAATTCTTGGGGCTTTCTTCCAAAGATGCAATAGATGAGGGTGATTTGGAAGCAGCAATCGTAGGCCATCTGAAAGATTTCATCATGGAATTGGGCATGGGGTTCTGCCTTGAAGAAGAGCAGAAGAGGTTATTGATAGACGACCGTTATTACAAGGCAGATTTGGTGTTTTATCATCGCATTTTGAAATGCCATTGCATCGTGGAACTCAAAGCCCATAGGCTGGACTATGCAGATGTTGCACAACTCAATATGTACATTGAGTATTATCGCAAACACTATATGCAACCCGACGACAATCCACCTGTTGGCCTGCTCCTATGTACAGAGTATGGACAGGAAATGGTGGAATATCTTACTCCATTCACAGACCCCCAACTATTTGTTGCCCGATATGAGTTACAATTGCCAAGCAAAGAAAAGATTCGGAAATTCTTGATGCAGGAGAACGGGAACACGAAGAGATGAGCGATATAACTGCTATTTGGTTGCTTAAAAGACATAAAGTGACCCATGTTTGAAAAAAAAGTTGTAATTCCCGTGCAGTCTTTTTGGAAAAGTGGTATCTATGTCAATAGAGGCAGAATGTTTTCGATGGACATAGAACAACGTTTTGATTAAGTGAGAGCAGAGC